>ENA-UOOR01000112-UOOR01000112.1-fermentation-metagenome-genome-assembly--contig:-NODE-112-length-114486-cov-43.544354_pt1 | contig 114486 bp, 90 predicted proteins | sample MGYA00245780_ERZ724029 | MGnify/ENA primary metagenome ERZ724029 (study PRJEB28704, sample SAMN03018315) | fermentation metagenome | biome: anthropogenic terrestrial biome; feature: soil...
AGAATAATGAATAGAATTATTAATTAAAACTGTAAACAAAAATCAGGACGATACAAAGTTATAAAATAAGAAAACGTTCACTCTTTATTCTTCAAATATTGAGCCACTTCACATACCTCGTCGTACCATTCTTTTCCGAATCTTCTAATGAGAGGTTCTTTTAAAAATTGATATATTTTGACCCCCTCTTTTTTTCCTAACTTCACAGCCGGATTACAAACTGACCATCTGTGATAATTGACAGCAGCATAATCTTTATATTGATTTATACGAATAGGATACAAATGACAAGAAACTGGTTTTTGCACATCTATTTTCCCATCGCGATAAGCATTATCTATAGCACACTTACAAACACCGTCAGAGTCAAAAAAAGTAAACACACATTCTTCGCCATTAATAATTGACGTCACCAATTCGCCATCATAATCAGTATAAGCAATACCCTGTTTTTCAATAATTTCTTTAGCTTTATCCGAGAGGTCGTCCCAAATTTGTGGTAAAATGTGTTGAATTTGTTCAAATTCCTCCTGTAAAAGAGGCGCACCCGATTCTCCATCAACGCAGCATTGACCTTTACATTTGCAAAGATCGCATATAAAACACTCTTCAAATATATCGTCTGAAATTATTGTATCTTGAACCTGAATCATATTTTTTTTATTGTAGCGAATTGTTGTTTTTTAAAATATATAAATGTCAATATTGTGATAATTAAACTAATAACAGCAAGAGGAATGTTTGCCAACTTTGAGTCGACCTCCGCAGCCCACTCACTTTCTCCCCAGAACTGGTTTGAAACAATTACCATTGCGTTATTAAAAAAATGAACAACTATAGGTATCCATAAGTTCTTGGAATAGAGAAATAAATATCCAAGAATTGCCCCCATTATTAAGCGTGCAAAAAATCCATAGAACTGAAAATGTATGCTACTGAAAATAATTGCCGACACCCAAACGGCGGCATGTCCATTTTTAAAAGCTTTATTGAGAAGCGTTTGCAGAGCACCCCTAAAAAATATCTCTTCAGAAAATGCAGCCAGCCCCGCCACCAGCAAAATATTCATTGTAAAATTTCCCAAGTTTTTTCCAGACAATAGTTGGTCAGTAGTCTGTTTTGCAGCATCTTCCATTTGTCGCATCCATGTTTCAACATCTCTTAAAGCTTCAGGGAACTCAATTTGCATATTCCATTGAGTTACATACGATATAAACGGATAAGCCAAACAAAAGATAACCACACCTAAAATTATTCCGGAAGCAAGTTTATTTCCCCCATGTAATTCCATAAATTTATGAGGTTTTGAATCATTTAATATTGCAAGTAGGTACGCAGGAAGTAAAAACACAAAAACCTCTTGAAGAATTGAGCTAATTCGAATATACCAAACATCTGTTACACTATTCAGTCCAAATATTGAGCCAAAAATTGCTATGAAAGAAATTGCTACGAGCAATCCCATAAATGAAAATAAAAGAAGATAAAAAATCTTCATTCCATTTCCTGTATTTGATAAAAATTGTTTCATTGTCTGTTTTTTGATATACAAAGATATATAAAAGTTATTGAGAGCACTTAAGTTTTAAAAGCTTGATACAAAATATTTTTTGCAGATTAAGAGATAAAGCTTATTTTTGCACTCCAATTTAAACTCACTAAATAATTTCGAAAACGACTGATTTTCAAAGTCAAGCATAATTAAATGGTGATTATTATTAAATAAAACAAAAAAACGACGTTCCAAATGAATGTAACTCTCAACAAACAAGACAATGTTAACAGTGTTATCACTGTGGCTATAGAAAAGTCTGATTATCAAGATAAAGTGGAGAAATCACTGAGTCAGTATCGCCAAAAAGCAAATATTCCAGGTTTTCGACCAGGTAAAACACCTAAAAATCTGATTCGCAAAATGTATGGTAAAGTTGTTATAATTGAAGAAATTAACAAACTAGCCAGCGACGAGCTATTCAAATATATTCAGGATAATAATCTAAAAATATTAGGAGAACCTCTTCTTTCAGAAAACTCAAAAGCTATTGATTTTGATATTGATGAGGAATTTGAGTTCAACTTTGACATTGCATTGACTCCTGAATTTGAAATTGTTTTAGATAAAAATGATACATTATCCTATAATAATGTAAAACTCGAAGAAGAATTATTACAACAACAGTTGGATGCCTACAAGCAAAATTACGGCAAATATACTAAAGTAGACGAGTCTGCTAAAGACACCGACCTTTTAAAGGGAACTTTAACAGAGTTAGAAAACGGTGAGTCAAAAGTTGAAGGTCTTGTTATTGACAACGCGATTTTGATGCCATCATATTTAAAAGATGAAGACACAAAGAACAAATTTGTTGGTTCAAACGCAAATGATGTAATTGTTTTCAATCCCAGAACAGCTTATGATAACAATGAAGCAGAGCTGGCATCATTATTACAGACCACAAAAGAGAAAGTAACCGATATAAATTCAGATTTCCAATTTGAGATTAAGGAAATCACTCGTTACGAAGAAGCCGAAATAAATCAAGAATTATTTGACAAAGTTCTTGGTGAGAATGTGGTTTCTAACGAAGATGAATTCAAGACCAAAATTGAAGAATTACTTAACAATCAGTTCAAGCCCGCTTCTAACAATCTTTTCATGAAAGAAGCCCGCGAATTGTTTCTAAAGAAAATGGAATCTGTTGAATTTCCAGTTACATTCTTAAAACGTTGGTTGATCAATTCGAACGATAAATATAAAGATAATGAAGAAAGTTTGGAGACCGATTTTCCAAATATTCTTGACGATCTTAAATTTCATATTTCTAAAGAACAACTTGCTGAAAAGAACGATTTAAAAGTTGAGGTAAGCGATGTTGAAGCATTAGCTGCTGAAGTTGCAAAATCTCAATTTGCCCAGTATGGAATGACAAACTTACCAGCCGATGTTCTTCAGAACTATGTTCAATCACTATTAGGAAAAGAAGAGACCGTTCGTAATTTATATGAGCGTGCTTTAGAAGATAAAGTTGGTGAATGGTTGAAGCAAAACATCACAATAAATGAAATTGAAATCATGTCAAAAGATTTCAACAAACTATTGGATGAATCCGCTCACGATCATGAAAATGACGACGAACACGAACACGAGATTGAAAATTAAGTTGTTTGTGTACAATAAAGGTTAAAACCTTTATTATTTATGGCTTCTTTAATAATATGGCATTTTTTTTGCAATTAATAAAGAATATACATTTCACAGGATTATTAATTTACAATTAAAAAAAGAATGGAAAACGATTTCAGAAAATATGCCGTAAAGCATTTAGGGATGAATGGTTCCAGATTGGATAGTTATTCAAAAATAACTAACGATTATGGATATATATCACCTACAATTATAGAAGAGCGTAAATTGAATGTTGCACAGATGGATGTCTTTTCACGTTTGATGATGGATAGGATCATTTTTTTGGGTACTCAAATTGATGATTATACCGCGAACGTAATTCAGGCTCAACTCTTATATTTAGATTCTTCAGATCCAGGAAAAGATATCTCTATTTATATCAATTCACCAGGTGGTTCAGTTTATGCCGGTTATGGAATTTATGATACAATGCAATTTATATCGAGCGATGTTTCTACAATTTGTACAGGAATGGCTGCTTCAATGGCCGCAGTTCTACTTGTTGCAGGAACTGAGAAAAAAAGATTTGCATTAACACATTCTCGAGTTATGATTCATCAACCTATGGGTGGCGTTCAAGGTCAGGCTGCTGATATTGAAATCACCGCAAAGGAAATCTTAAGGGTAAAACAAGAACTTTACACTATTATATCCAAACACTCAGGGCAACCAATAGAAAAGGTGAACATTGATTCAGACAGAGATTACTGGATGAATTCAGAAGAAGCAAAAGCCTACGGAATGGTAGATGAAATTCTTGTAAGAAAATAATATTAATCTTTTCACAAAAGGGCTATAAAAGTCCTTTTGTGATTTTATTTTTTAAACTATAATAATGGCAAAAAAAACAACGGGCGAGAACCATTGCAGTTTTTGTGGAAGAGATGAGAATGAAGTAAACGTACTTATCTCCGGGACATCCGGTTTCATTTGTGATGTTTGTGTAGAGCAAGCACATGGCATTGTGGATGAAGCATTTAAGAGTTCCAAAAAATCCAAATTAAACTTTTCTATGGCCTCACTTCCAAAGCCAAAAGAAATTAAAGATTTTTTAGATCAGTATGTTATTGGTCAGGATAGCGCCAAGCGTTACTTGTCAGTTTCTGTTTATAACCATTATAAAAGAATTCTGCAAAAAACCATGAAGGATGATGTTGAGATTGAAAAATCCAATATTATTATGGTAGGTCCTACAGGTACAGGAAAAACCCTCCTTGCAAAAACGATTGCGAAATTATTGAGAGTTCCTTTCACGATTGTTGATGCGACAGTTTTGACAGAAGCCGGTTATGTAGGAGAAGATATTGAAAGTATCCTAAGTAGGCTGTTGCAAGTAGCCGACTACGATGTTGCTGCTGCTGAACGAGGCATTGTGTTTATTGACGAAATAGACAAAATTGCTCGTAAAAGTGATAATCCATCAATTACCCGTGATGTTAGTGGTGAAGGTGTACAACAAGGATTATTAAAATTGCTTGAGGGATCAGTTGTAAACGTACCACCTCAAGGAGGAAGAAAACATCCCGAACAACGTATGATTGAGGTTAACACAAAAAACATTCTTTTTGTTTGTGGTGGAGCTTTTGACGGAATTGAACGCAAAATTGCTCAACGATTGAATACAAGAGTTGTTGGTTATGCTGCCGGAAGAAAATCTGCAGAAATAGATAGAAATAATTTAATGAAATATGTTACTCCAATGGATTTAAAATCGTTTGGCCTTATCCCTGAGATAATTGGTCGATTACCGATCCTTACATATCTTGATCCATTGGACAAACCTGCTTTATTACGTATTTTAGTTGAACCCAAGAATTCTATTGTCAAACAATATGTAAAATTGTTTGACATGGATGGTATCGAACTCACTTTTGACAGTGATGTATTTGAATATATTGTAGATAAAGCTATTGAGTATAAAATTGGTGCACGCGGACTAAGGTCTATTGTAGAGGCTATTATGATAGATGCAATGTTTCATCTTCCTTCTGAAGATGAAAAAAAGAAGCTAAATGTCACAAAAAAATATGCACAAGAGCATCTTGAAAAATCAAATCTACTGAATCTTCAAGTTGCATAATTCTGAACTATTTTTCAAATAAAAGAGCTATTTATTCCTGTTCCTTTACGGAGCGGGAATAATTTTATGTTGCAATTAAATGAAAGAAAGAATTATTATATAATAAATTTTTTGCAGAATAATAAATAACGATTAACTTAGTCGTTTACAAAACATGTTTTTTGTTTTAAGTTTAAAAAAATAGTCTCTATATTTGTTGATGTTCAAATGTGAACATATATTTTTGAAAAGGCATTATCATTCTTATGGAAAAACGAGAGAATCTTCACGAAAAGTTAAAGGAATATTTCGGATTTGGTACTTTTAAAGGCAATCAAGAAGCCATTATAAAAAGTATTATGTCCGGAAAAGATACTTTTGTTTTAATGCCTACCGGTGGTGGAAAATCACTATGTTACCAATTGCCAGCTCTTATGATGAAGGGAACCGCAATTGTAATTTCTCCTCTTATTGCTTTGATGAAAAATCAGGTAGATGCGATGCGTAATTTTAGTGAAGATGATGGCATTGCACATTTTCTGAATTCGTCACTCAATAAACAAGAAATTGAAAATGTAAAGAGAGATGTGATATCAGAAAAAACAAAGTTATTATATGTCGCCCCTGAATCTCTCACTAAGTTAGAAAACATTGAATTTTTGAGGAGTGTGACCATTTCTTTTTACGCAGTAGACGAAGCACATTGTATTTCTGAATGGGGGCATGACTTTAGGCCGGAATATCGTAGAATCCGTCCAATTATCTCTCAAATTGGAAGTCAACCAATCATTGCACTTACAGCGACAGCAACTCCAAAAGTGCAACACGATATTCAGAAAAACTTAGGTATGACTAATGCAAATGTGTTTAAATCATCATTCAACAGGCCAAATCTTTTTTATGAAGTAAGGTCCAAAACAGATAGCATTGATAAAGAGATCATTAAATATATACTTTCGCAGGAAGGTAAATCGGGTATTGTTTATTGCTTGAGTCGTAGAAAAGTAAATGATTTTGCAGAAATTCTTCAAGCAAACGATATTCGAGCTCTGCCCTATCACGCCGGCATGGATGCGATTGAACGTACAGCCAATCAGGATGCATTTCTGATGGAAAAAGCTGATGTGATTGTTGCCACAATCGCCTTTGGTATGGGTATTGATAAACCTGATGTCAGGTATGTAATTCATTATGACATACCTAAGAGTCTAGAAGGTTATTATCAGGAAACCGGTAGAGCCGGTAGAGATGGAGGAGAGGGCAAATGTATTTGCTTTTATTCTCACAAAGATATTCAGAAACTTGAACGTTTTATGCAGGGTAAACCAGTTTCGGAGCAAGAAATTGGCAAGCAACTACTAATAGAAACTACTGCTTATGCAGATACATCTCTTTGTCGAAGAAAAGTGTTATTACATTACTTTGGCGAAGATTATAACGAACCCAACTGTGGAAATTGTGATAATTGTTTAAATCCAAAAATTAAAGTGGAAGCAAAAGAATTACTTATAACAGTAATAGAAGCGATAAATGCGCTTAAAGAGAAACAAAAGACTGACTACATCGTTAATTTCCTGGTCGGAAAAGAGACATCTGAAATAGAAGCTTTCGGACATACTGAACTAGAAGAATTCGGATCGGGTTCAGATGAAGATGATCGAGTTTGGGAAGTTGTTATACGAACAGCTCTTTTGGAAAACTATTTAAAGAAAGATATAGAAAATTATGGCATTCTGAAAATCACTAAAAAAGGTAAAGATTTTTTGAAGAATCCTGTTTCTTTTAAGATCACAAAAGAAGATGAAGAAGATATAGAAGATGTTGAAGGTCTTGATGCAGAAGAGGCAGACATGATGAATTCCGGAGGTGGAAGCGGAGGAGCCGCTGATACTGTACTTTATGCAATCATGAAAGATTTGCGTAAAAAATTATCCAAGAAACTGAATGTACCTCCTTATGTAATTTTTCAACCTGCGTCACTTGATGCAATGGCAACTTCTTATCCCATTACGTTGGAAGAGTTACAAAATATTCCCGGCGTAGGTGCTGGAAAAGCTAAACGTTACGGACAAGAATTTGTTGACGTTATAAAAAAATATGTTGAAGAGAATGAAATAATTCGTCCAGAAGACCTTCGCGTTAAAACTGTTGCAAATAAATCTAAATTAAAAGTATCTATTGTTCAGGCGATTGACAGAAAAGTAGCATTGGATGATTTGGCTGAATCAAAAGGCATCGACTTTAATGAAATGTTAGACGAAGTTGAAGCTATCGTTTATGCAGGCACAAAAATCAATATCGACTATTTCCTGAATGAGGTAATGGATGCTGACTCACTGCAAGATATCTATGACTATTTTCAAGAAGCTGAGACTGATGACTTGAATTTAGCATTAAAAGAGCTTCCTGATTATGATGAAACTGAAATCCGATTAACACGAATTAAGTTTCTATCGGATATGGCAAACTAATTAAATAATTCTTATACAATTCATTAATATGTATAAGAATAGATGATAAATGAAATTACTACAAAAAATTAATAGTCCGACTGACTTGAAAGGTCTGACAATTGATGAATTGGTTAATGTTTGCTCTGATCTTAGAGAATTCATAATCGATCAGTTGTCACATAATCCAGGACACTTTGCCTCTAGTTTAGGCACGGTGGAGCTCACTGTCGCCCTTCATTATCTATTTAACACACCCTATGATAGAATAGTTTGGGATGTTGGACATCAAGCATATAGCCACAAAATATTAACAGGCAGACGCGATGTATTTCATACTAATAGAAAACTAGGTGGAATATCGGGGTTTACTAATCCAAATGAAAGTGAATATGATAGTTTTGGCGCCGGTCATGCTTCAACTTCAATTTCAGCTGCATTAGGAATAGCCGTGGCAGCTAATTTAAAAAAAGAAAACGACAGACATGTTATTGCTGTCATAGGTGATGGCGCTATGACTGGTGGATTGGCTTTTGAAGGTTTGAATAATGCATGTTCACAACCCAACAATCTGCTGATTATACTAAATGACAATGACATGTCTATTGACAATAATGTTGGTGGGCTTCAGAATTATCTAGTTAAACTAACAACTTCTGCAAAATACAACAAACTTCGGAATGAAGTTTATAACAAATTCAAACAAAGCAAACTGATTGACGAAAATCAGAAAAACTCAGTGCTTCGTTTTAACAACAGCATGAAATCGTTGTTGACAAAACAGCAAAACATGTTTGAAGGATTCAACATTCGTTATTTTGGTCCAGTTGATGGACACAATCTTCCTGAACTTATTCGTGTACTGAATAATATTAAGGATATGAAGGGTCCTAGACTCCTTCACATAAAAACAATAAAAGGGAAAGGATATAAACCAGCTGAAAAAGCTGCTACCATTTGGCATGCGCCCGGACTTTTCAATAAAGAAACAGGAGAGCGATTAGCATTAAAAAGAAATATTATTACTCAGCTTTATCAAGATGTTTTTGGTAAGACATTGGTTGAATTGGCTGACAATAACGATAAAATTGTAGGCATTACTCCTGCTATGCCTAGCGGTTGTTCCATGTCTTTTTTAATGAATAAATATCCAGAAAGAGCTTTTGATGTAGGAATTGCTGAGGGACATGCAGTCACATTTTCTGCCGGAATGGCAAAAGAAGGATTGATACCTTTTTGCAATATCTATTCTTCATTTATGCAAAGAGCTTTTGATGAAGTTATTCATGATGTAGCATTACAGAATTTAAAAGTGATTTTTTGTCTTGACCGAGCCGGCTTAGTTGGCGAAGATGGGGCAACTCATCATGGTGTTTTCGACTTATCATACTTCCGTCCCATTCCAAACCTTGTTATTTCAGCGCCTTTAAATGAACATGATCTGCGAAATTTAATGTATACAGCAGTATATGGGAATGATGCTCCATTTGTTATTCGTTACCCTCGTGGTCGAGGTGAGCTTAGTAATTGGCAAAACAAAATGGAGAATATAAAAATTGGCAAAGGAAGAAAGCTTAAGGATGGAAATGAAATAGCACTATTATCTTTAGGAACGATTGGTAATGAAGCATCAAAAGCAATAGCTAAAGCAGAAGAGTTAGGAATAAGTGTTGCTCATTATGACATGATTTTTCTAAAACCAATTGACAAAGATATTTTAAAAGAAGTGGCAGAGAACTTTAAACATGTTATTACGCTTGAAAACGGTGTTATAACAGGAGGTTTAGGTAGTGCTGTTTTGGAATATTTTTCAGATAATGGATATGACAATATTTCTGTACATCGCTTGGGTCTGCCTGATGAATTTGTTACTCATGGCTCAATGAATGAACTTCTAAATTTGTGTAAATTGGATTATGAGGGAATTTTAGATTCAGTAGTTCAGATTCATAAGAAAAAGAAAAAAGAATTTAAACTTCCTCAATTTATTTCAAGAGATAAAACTATACCCAAATAGTTTGTTATCAATAATCATTAAATGAAGATAATAATTGCCGGAGCTGGAGCTGTAGGAACGCATCTTGCCCGATTATTAGGACAGGAACAACACGACATCACATTGATGGATGCCGACAAAGACCGTTTTAGCTCACTTCGAGAGAATACAGAATTGCTTACTATTGAGGGCAGATGTACTTCACTGAAGGATTTAGAAAATGCAAACATAAACAAGGCTGATTTATTTATTGCTGTAACGCCAGAAGAATCACAAAACATCACTGCATGCATGCTTGCTAATAAGTTAGGTGCAAAAAAAACATTAGCACGAATAGATAATTATGAGTATCTTTTACCAAAGAATAAAGAGTTTTTCGAAAGTTTAGGAATACATTCAATGATCTATCCGGAGATGGTTGCGGCAAAGGAAATCGCTCTTGCTCTAAAAAAGCCATGGACACGCGTTTGGTGGGAACTAGCAAATGGCGCTGTAATCCTTTCAGGAGCAAAAGTCAGAAATAATGCTCCTATAGCGAATAAGCATTTATATGAAATCCCGCAATCAAACAAATTATTTCACTTGGTTGCAATAAAACGTGATAATTTCACTTTGATTCCTAAAGGTAACGACAAGATTCTACATAACGATTTGGTTTATTTTATAACACTACATACTCATCTTGATAAATTACCTGAGATATTTGGGAAAGTGTCTTTTGAAGCTAAAAATATTATGATTATGGGTGGTAGCAGGATCGCATTAAGAACTGTTCAATTTCTACCTAAAAGCATGAATATTAAAATCATAGAACAAAGTAGAGAGAGAGCTGAATTATTATTTGAAAAGGTACCATCTAACGTAACTATTTTTATAGGAGATGGCAGAGATGGAGAATTGTTACAAAGCGAGGGCATTAAAGATATGGATGCTTTTTTAGCTCTTACCGGTAATTCAGAAGCGAATGTTTTAGCATGTCTTGCTGCCAAACAATATGGTGTTAAAAAAACAATTGCTGAAGTAGAAAATAACGATTATATTTCTATGGCTGAAAAGCTAGATATTGGAGCAGTTATCAATAAAAAGATGATTGCTGCAAGTAAAATATATGAGTTATTGCTAAAAGCTGATGCAAGTAACATAAAGAATCTTAATTTTGCTAACGCAAATGTAGGTGAGGTAGTTGCTAAGCCTAATTCGTTAGTAACAAAAAAACTTATTAAGAATCTAAACCTGCCACCTAACATAACTTTTGGTGCTTTAATCCGTAATGATGTTCCAATATTGGTTGAAGGAGAAACACAAATTGAAGCATATGACAAAGTAGTAGTTATTTTTCTAAACAACACTTTAAAAAGTATTGAAAAATTATTCAATTGATATTATAATTATTTCCCTGAAAACAGAATAGTAGTAAACATGAAGAATTTTAATCTTTCATTTGTTGTCAAGATTATTGGTTTTTTACTTATAGTTGAATCTATTTTTATGTTATTTTCAACATTTATTGGGGAATATTATAATGAACCTGCTACTAAAGGTGTTTATATCTCGGTAGTTATTACCTCTTTGTTAGGATTATTACTGCTCTTGCTATCAAAGGTTATAAAAGGTAGACAAGATATCACTAAACGTGAAGGTTATTTGGCAGTGACTTTAGGTTGGACAATGATGGCACTGTTGGGAACATTACCTTATATTTTAAGCGATGCAATCCCTTCGTTCGATAATGCTTTTTTCGAGAGTATGGCCGGATTTACCACAACAGGAGGTTCAACTCTAATAAATGTAGAAGCATTCCCCAAATGTTTGCATTTTTGGAGAAGTTTCACCCAATGGATTGGTGGTGTAGGGATTATTGTTTTTGTAATGGGTTTCATGCCGCTTTTCGGTGGTAGTGCAGTAGAATTATTTGATGCAGAAGTTACAGGAATCATGCAGAATCAAATAACACCGCGAATTAAAGATATGGCAAAAAACATTTTGCTTATCTATTCCATTTTAACAATCATAGGTTTTCTGTTGCTTTGGGCAGGTCCAATGGATGCATTTGATGCAGCTTGTCACACTCTTTCCGGAATTTCATGCGGCGGTTTTTCCACTAAACAATCGAGTATAGCTTATTACAATTCAGCTTTTACAGAATATGTATTGATGATTATGATGTTTTTAGGTGGCACAAACTTCTTTCTCATTTATACATTCTTTAGAAAAAGGTCAATCAAAGTATTTAAAGATGAAGAATTTAAATGGTACTGTCTAATCATATTGATTTATTCGGTTATTATTGCTTCCAGTCTATTGTTAAATGGTCAGATGCAAAATATTGAGTATACCATAAGAACAGTTCTGTTTCAAGTTATTTCTATCATTACAACTACCGGTTATGCCACTTTTGATTATCTCACATGGGGTCATGTTTACTGGTTTGTATTTTTATCATTAATGATATTCTGTGCTTGCGAAGGTTCCACTTCAGGAGGAATGAAGATATCAAGACTAGTGGTAATGGTAAAAAACAGTTTAGTCGAATTCAGAAAACAAGTCCATCCAAATGCCCTACTCATGGTAAAAATGAATGGTAAGGTTGTTCAACAATCTGTTGTTTCAAAAGTATTAGCATTCATGTTTCTATACACTTCACTTACAGGGATAAGTTTTGTTGTATTAAGTCTATCAGGTATGTCTTTTAGCGAAGCTGTAGGAGCTGCAATAGCCAGTTTAGGGAATGTAGGTCCCGGTTTGGGAGAACATGGACCAGCAGGAAATTTTGCAGAAGTAAGTTCTTTTGCAAAGTATTATATGAGTTTTCTGATGTTAGTAGGACGCTTGGAGCTATTTACAGTTTTATCTCTATTCGTACCTAATTTTTGGAAGCGTTAATGATAAATAAAAAAAGCGGTAACCTGATTGTTACCGCTCAATATTTATAATGGTTAAACCTTAATTCTTAAAGAATATTATATCATCAATTGCATCTATTATTATAGGTTTTGTTTTATCCACATTATTACCTAAAATATCTTTTGATAATTGGTTCAACACCTTACGTTGAATGACCCTTTTAACCGGTCGTGCTCCAAATTCAGGATCGAAACCAGCTTCTCCGATGCTTTTGACTGCTTCGTCAGTATAATTAAGTTCAATTTCATTCTGAGATAACATCCTCTTAAGATTATCAAGTTGTAATCGAACTATCTGATTGATCTCATCTTGATTCAATGGAGCAAACATAATAATATCATCAATACGATTAAGAAATTCAGGTCGAATATTCGATTTGAGCATATTCATCACCATATTCTTAGTATCTTCAATTATTTCATCTCGATTCTGATCATTAATGTTCTCAAAGTTCTCTCGTATTTGTGACGATCCCATATTTGAAGTCATAATGATGATTGTATTTTTAAAGTTCACCACCCTACCCTTATTATCGGTAAGTCGGCCATCATCTAGTACTTGCAGCAAAATATTGAACACATCAGGATGCGCCTTTTCGATTTCATCGAATAATACAACTGAATAAGGTTTACGACGAATAGCCTCTGTAAGTTGTCCACCTTCATCATATCCAACATATCCAGGAGGAGCTCCTATTAATCTTGTTGCGCTAAACTTCTCCTGATATTCACTCATGTCGATTCGCGTCATCATATTTTCATCATCAAAAAGATAATCAGCCAAAGCTTTTGCTAATTCAGTTTTTCCTACACCTGTTGTTCCAAGAAAAATAAAAGAACCAATTGGCCTTTTTGGATCGCTCAATCCAGCTCTATTTCTACGGATTGCATCAGCCACAGCCATAATTGCCTCATCTTGACCAACAACCCGTTTATGCAATTCCTCTTCGAGGTGCAGTAATTTTTCACGTTCACTTTGAAGCATTTTGCTTACCGGTATTCCTGTCCACCTTGAAACAACATCAGCAATATCTTCAGAGTCCACCTCTTCCTTTATCATAGCTCTATTACCCTGCTGTTCGTGCAGTTGGTTTTGCAGTTCTTCAATCTCTCTTTCTTTGTCCTTTATCTTACCGTACCTAAGTTCGGCCACTTTACCATAATCACCTTCACGTTCAGCCCTATCTGCCTGGAATTTAGCATCTTCAATATCTATTTTATTCTGTTGAATCTTATTTATCAAGTCTTTTTCGCTTTTCCATTTAGCTTTGAATCCACTTTCCTCCTGTTTTAGATTTTCGATCTGACTTCCCAATTGCTCTAACTTTGCGACATCATTCTCTCGTTTAATAGCTTCACGTTCAATCTCCAATTGTTTTATTTTACGTTCAATCTCGTCCAGTTCCTCAGGAACAGAATCGATTTCCATTCTCAATTTAGCAGCAGCCTCATCCATCAAATCAATTGCCTTATCAGGTAAAAATCTATCAGTAATATATCGATGTGAAAGTTGAGCAGAAGCGATTATTGCTTCATCTTTAATACGCACTTTGTGATGATTTTCGTATTTCTCTTTCAATCCCCGAAGAATAGAGATTGTATCTTCCACACTTGGTTCGTTGACCATTACCATTTGGAATCGTCGTTCAAGTGCTTTATCCTTTTCGAAATACTTTTGATATTCGTCGAGTGTTGTTGCTCCAATTGTTCTTAATTCGCCTCTTGACAATGCCGGTTTCAGAATATTAGCCGCATCCATTGCACCTGCTCCCTTTCCTGCTCCGACAAGAGTATGAATTTCATCGATAAATAAGATGATCTCTCCTTCCGACTTAACCACTTCATTCACAACTGATTTTAATCGTTCTTCAAATTCTCCCTGATATTTTGCACCAGCTATAAGAGCCCCCATATCGAGTGAAAATATCTGTTTGCTCTTTAAGTTTTCGGGAACATCACCACGAATTATTCGATGAGCTAGTCCCTCAACAATAGCCGTTTTCCCAGTTCCCGGTTCACCAATCAAGATTGGATTATTTTTAGTTCTTCGACTTAATATCTGCAACACCCTTCTTATTTCTTCATCTCTTCCAATAACAGGATCAAGTTTTCCGTTCCTTGCTTTTTCTATAAGATTTATAGCATATTTGCTCAACGATTGATAAGTATCTTCTGCAGATTGGCTTGTTACTTTCTCCCCTTTTCTTAGCTCATTAATAGCTGTTTCAAGATCATTTTGTGATACACCTGCATCTTTTAATATTTGAGAAGCAGTACTTTTTTCTGAAAGCAGTGCCATTATTAAGTGCTCAATTGAAACATATTGATCGCCCATTTTTCCAGTAATATCTATTGCTTTTTGAAGAACATTATTACTTTCACGACTTAGCATTGGTTCACCCCCCGAAACACGTGGTAATGATTCGATTTGATTATTTATCACAATTTCCAGATTATGAATATTAACGCCTAATTTCTGGAATATAAAATTGCTAACATTCTCGCCAACTTGCATTACCCCTTTAAGAATGTGAACAGGTTCAATCATTTGTTGATTTTTAGATTGTACCAATTCAACCGCTTTTTGCACAGCCTCTTGTGCTTTAATAGTAAAGTTATTGAAATTCATATATAATATCTCCTTTCATTATTAACATGTTTAGAACAAAGCAATACTGTTTTTGTTTCTTAATTACTTCGTTTTCTGAGTATAAAGATCAAAATCTTTGCCAAAGGGATGAATAATGACGTTTTGTCAGTGCTAATTATATTTGCAGGAGTGTGAGATGAGCATCGGAGTTGAGTGGGAAGATAGTGAGACCATAGTGAGAGGATGGTGAGACCATCATTAGTAGGGAAATGCACGAAAAAGCATCTAAAATAGAATTAGTTTAAATTACAAATATTAGATAAAATATGTTTTATAACATATAAAATTATTTTTGATTAATCGTTTAACTTGGTATATTTGTATTAATTATTTTATGTTATCTAAAGTATCAAAAATTAAAAAAGAGTTTCCATAAACATAACCAGGAGCTTTTATAAAAACTATTTATCTTTAAATTTATTGACTTCGAAATGAAAATCAAGATTTATTTAACAATATTATTTATCTCTCTTTATTTTATAGAAGTAAATTCACAAAACACATTACGGAACTATAAAGAGAAAACAGCGTTTCAGACTTCTGCCCCTTGGAAGCCTGTAACAGACACTCGTGCAGACATAGCTATTGTATATGGATCAAATGACCGAAAAGATTTATCTTTTGAAGATAGAGTTAAATCATGGCGCGATAAAGGATATGAAACACATTTCATGACAGGAATTGCCTGGGGTGAATATCAAGATTATTTCACTGGAAAATGGGATGGGAAATGGCATTTAGATGAAGGTCAAAGAACACGTCAAGGTGATACTATTTGGCATGGACATATGGTTCCATACATTGTGCCTACCCTAAATTTCATTCAGTATATTAAAGAAAAACACATTAAGAGAGTAATAGATGCAGGCATTGATGCAATTTACTTAGAAGAGCCTGAATTTTGGGCAAGAGCAGGTTATAGTGAGGCATTCAAAAAAGAATGGAAAAATTACTATGGTTTTGAGTGGAGACCTCAACATGAATCTCCTGAAAATACTTATTTATCTAATAAACTAAAATATTACTTATATTATCGTGCATTAGATGAATGTTTTACTTATGCAAAAGAATATGGAAAAAGCAAAGGGATGAATGTTCGTTGTTATGTACCAACACATTCTCTGGTAAATTATTCTCAATGGCAAATTGTGAGTCCAGAAGCAAGCCTAGCCTCTCTCTCTTCTGTAGATGGCTATATAGCCCAAGTATGGACAGGTACTTCCAGAGAACCAAATTATTACAAAGGTAATCTTAAAGAAAGGGTTTTTGAAACCGCCTATATTGAATACGGATCTATGGAATCAATGACAGCCCCAACAGCTCGGAAAATGTTTTTTCTTACTGACCCAATTGAAGATTGGCCTCGTGATTGGATTGATTATAAGAATAATTATCAGGCAACATTTACGGCTCAATTATTTTATCCTAATATTAGTGATTACGAAGTAATGCCTTGGCCGGATAGAATCTATGAAGGATTATATAGAACTAGTGCCGAAAGTGATAAAAAAGATAAAATACCTCGTTTTTATTCCACTCAAATGCAAGTAATGATAAATTCGTTGAACCACATGCCACTTTCTGAAAATAAGGTCAGCGGTTCACACGGCATTAGTGTTTTAATGGCAAATTCGTTAATGTTTCAGCGATTTCCAACTCACAAAGGATATGAAGATCCTCAACTTTCTAATTTTTACGGTCAAGCACTTCCATTTATTAAACAAGGTATCCCTGTAAATATTGTTCATCTAGAAAATGTAGCTTATCCTGAAACCTGGAATGACACTAAAATTTTATTGATGTCTTATTCTAATATGAAACCTCTTTCTGATAAATTCCACAGTTACATTGTTGATTGGGTAAAATCCGGAGGTATTCTGGTATATTGCGGAAGAGATAATGATCCTTTTCAATCTGTTCCTGAATGGTGGAATCAAGATGAGAATAAATATGAACGAGCCTCTGATCACCTATTTGAATTACTAGGATTAAATTCATTTCCCAATGAAGGTCAATATAAATATGGAAAAGGCATTATTTATGTACTTCGCAATGATCCAAAAGAATTTATTCTAGAAAAAGATACAGATTTAAAATTACTTAATGTTGTAAAAAGACTTTATGAAAAGGATGGTTCTTCAATGGAACTGAAAAATAATTTCTCGTTATCAAGAGGTCCGTATGAAATTGTATCAGTCTTGGATGAAAGTGTTACTAACGACGCTTATGTATTAAGTGGATTATTTGTTGATCTATTTGATCCTCAGCTTCCTATTTTAACACAAAAAATTGTAAAGCCAGGAAGTCAAGCATATTTATTCAACATAGAGAAAGTAGAAAACAGAATGAAGCCCCAGGTATTAGCATCAGCTTCACGAATTTATAATGAAAAAACAACTAAAAAAAGCTATTCATTTCTTTCTAAAAGTCCATTAAATACTTCAAACGTTATGAGGGTATTATTGCCAAATACACCAAAGAGATGTTTCATAACAGATACAGAAATGAATCCACTTACTGATGCAAAATGGGAATGGAATAGTCTTAGCAAAACATGCAAAATAACTTTCGAAAATGATCCTGAAGACACAATTGTAAATATTCAATGGTAAAACATATAATTGAAATATTATGGAAAAGATATCCTTAAAGCATATTGCCGATGAGCTGGGCGTTTCTATTGCCACAGTGTCACTTGTATTGAATGGAAAAAATGTAAAGAATAGAGTTAGTGAAGAGATGTCCAAGAAGATCCTTAAGAAGGCCGAAGAATTGCATTACACTCCAAATACATTTGCCAAGGGTTTGAAAATAGGTAAATCTAAAACCATCGGCTTAATTGTTGCTGATATTTCGAATGTGTTTTTTGGTAAGCTTGCATTATACATTCAAAACGAGGCCGAAAAAGAAGGATATGCAGTAATCATAGCTAATACAAACGAGGAATATTCAGAGATGGACAAGATGGTTAGACTCTTGAAATCCAGACAAGTAGATGGTTTAATTATTACCCCACCTGCCGGTAGTGAGAAAACCATTCAATATCTATCTAAAGAAAAAATGCCATTGGTTTTAGTAGATAGAAACTTTCCAGAATTAAATGTAAGTTCTGTTATGATTAATAATTTTGAAATCTCGTATAATGCAATATCGAAACTAATTGAAAAAGGATTTAAAAACATTGCACTAATCACTTATAAACAGACACAGTTTCATATAACAGAACGAAACAGAGGTTATATAGAAGCGAATAAAAATGCCAATTTGTATAATGAAAAAAACATTAAAATGGTCAGTTATGAATTTTTGAATAGTGATATGGAAACTGTCATTAATGAATTATTATCAGAAGAAAGACCTATTGATGCAATTTATTTTACAACCAACTCTATTTCTATTAGTGGAATCAAGGAATTATACAAACAAAAGCAATACCAAAGTAATATTCAATTAATGTGTTTTGATGAAAGTGATGCATTTTACATTCTGCCATTAAATATTCCTTTTATCAAACAACCTATTAAAGAGATGGCTAAAAATGCGATGCAATTACTTACTGACCAGATGGAGATGAAAAATAATGAAATTAAGAATTGCATTGTTGAAGCAGAATTGAAAGTTCGCGAATAAGTTTTATTAAAAAAAATGAGTCTAGCCTAAAATAATTATTGATACAGTTAAACTATTTACATTCAAATACTAAAAAAATGAAAACAAATTATCCTAAGATTGGAATTCGTCCTGTCATTGATGGTCGGAGAAAAGGTATTAGAGAATCATTAGAAGCAACAACTATGAATCTTGCAAAAAGAGTAGAAAAGCTTTACACAGAAACCCTTAAGTATCCTGACGGAAGTCCTGTTCAATGTGTTATTGCAGACACATGCATTGGAGGAGTTAAAGAAGCCTCACTTTGTGCCGAAAAATTTGCAAGAGAAAACGTTGGATTATCACTTTCTGTATCCTCATGTTGGTGTTATGGATCAGAAACAATAGATATGAACCCAAATATTCCAAAAGCTATTTGGGGTTTTAATGGAACAGAGCGTCCTGGAGCTGTTTATCTGGCAGCTGCATTAGCCGTCCACAATCAAAAGGGATTGCCCACATTCGGAATTTACGGCAGAGATGTTCAGGATGTAGGCGATCCGACTATTCCCGAAGATGTGAAAGAAAAACTCCTTCGATTTGCCCGCGCCGGTTTAGCTGTAGCCCAGATGAAAGGTAAATCTTATTTAGCTATTGGTTCTGTTTCGATGGGAATTGGCGGCTCGATGGTCAACCCCGATTTTCTACAAGAATATCTTGGTATGCGAACTGAATTTGTTGATTCAAGTGAAATACTCCGTCGTATTCAACTTGAGATTTATGATAAAGAAGAATTTCAAAAAGCCATGACATGGACAAAAGACAATTGCATGAGTAGTGAAGGAGAAGACTTTAATCCCCCCCATTTGATTCACTCAAGAGAACAAAAAGACAAAGACTGGGAATTTGTTGTTAAGATGACCTTGATCATGCGAGACTTAATGATTGGCAACTCCAAACTAGATGAAATGGGTTGGGGAGAAGAAGCACTGGGTCATAATGCAATTGCTGGAGGATTTCAGGGACAAAGGCAATGGACAGATTTTTTGCCAGATGGTGATTTTTCAGAAGCGATATTAAATTCCTCATTCGACTGGAATGGAATACGAGAAGCATTTATATTCGCCACAGAAGACGACCATTTGAACGGCATCAGCATGTTATTCAATCACTTACTCACAAACACCTCACAAATGTTTGCGGACGTAAGAACCTATTGGAGTCCTACAGCAATAGAAAGAGTAAGCGGTTGGAAACCTGACGGATTATTAAAAGATGGAGCCATTCATTTAATTAATTCAGGTTCATGTACTTTGGATGGAAGCGGACAACAATCTGATAGTGAAGGTAATCCTGTTATGAAACCATTTTGGGAAATAACTGAAAAAGAAGTCGACAAGATGCTAGACGCTACAACATGGTATCCTTCAAACCTTGAGTATATGCGCGGTGGCGGTTTTTCTTCCAAGTTTATCACCCGACATGGAATGCCAGTAACAATGTGTCGTATTAATCTGATAAAAGGTTTAGGTCCCGTTATGCAGATTGCTGAAGGTTGGACCGCCACATTTCCTGACGACGTTTTTGATATCATTGATAAACGAACCGATAAAACTTGGCCATCGACCTTCTTTGTACCTCGTACAACCGGGAAAGGTCGTTTTGCAGATGTATATTCAGTTATGAACTATTGGGGAGCCAACCACGGCGCCATCAGTTATGGTCATATCGGCGCAGACTTAATCACTTTATGCTCAACTCTTTCAATCCCTGTAAACATGCATAACGTAGACGAAGATAAGATTTTCCGTCCTTCTACTTGGAGTTCATTCGGTTCTGACAACGAAGGCGCAGATTATCGTGCCTGTGCTACTTTTGGTCCATTATACAAATAAATATTCACAAGATTATGAAGACATTATTTAACACGGTATGGTCAATCCTTTTGGTTTTACTATTTTGTATTTCTGCGAATGCTCAAGACAATATGACCGGAGAAATATTCGATTTAGCTAAACTAAAATCAGGAATTAAGAATAAGCGTATTTCCAGTACAGACCCTACTGGCGGTAACAGAGATCATCTTGAACCTTTTGCTCCAGGAGAAAAAAGGACCATTGCTGAGATTAAGGGTGCAGGAATAATTAATCATATTTGGATTACAATTGCACCTCCTCCAGGTGAACTAAGTAGAAATGATATCATCATTAGAATGTATTGGGACGGGAATGATTATCCATCAGTTGAATCACCTATAGGACCTTTCTTTGGACAAGGCTGGGATGAACGTTATAACTATTCATCTTTTCCACTTTCGGCGGGACCTGAAAACGGGACAGGACTAACAAGTTATTTTGTAATGCCATTTGCCAAAGGAGCCCGAATAGAAATTGAAAATCAGACTGATAAGAATATCAACGCATTCTATTTTTATGTTGATTATTTACAAATGGACAAGCTACCAGAAGATATGGGACGTTTTCATGCCTGGTATAATCATAATCTAACAGAAGCACTTCCTGAAGGTGAGACTGAGTGGGGGCTTACCGGGGCACAACATCCTAATAAAACAGGAGAACAAAATTATGTTTTCATAAACACAAAAGGCAAAGGACATTTTGTAGGAATAAATTATTATGTACACTCCCCTACTCCAATGTGGTATGGCGAAGGAGATGATATGTGGTTTATTGATGGTGAAAAATCACCCTCTTTAATTGGGACAGGCACAGAAGATTTTTTCAACACATCATGGTGTCCAAAAGAGCCATTCTCACATCCGTATTTTGGATATCCACGTGTAAATAATGATGTTGGCTGGCTTGGTCGTACTCATGTTTATCGTTTCTTCATTAATGACCCCATTTTCTTTGAAACAGAATTAAAAGGAACAATTGAGCATGGTTCAAACAATAATTTAACGTTGGATCTGGCTTCAGTAGCCTACTGGTATCAAGATAAAGCTGTAGTTCTTCCTTCTGCACCAACAAAAGTTCAACGCTCATTAAAGCCATTTATTAATCACATGGATATGCATAGATGGCGCGATGCATGGAGAAAATCAAAAGGTAATGATCCCAATTTATGGGGTAATGAATGAAATCATATAAATTATAATAATGAAAAGAGTATCACTAAAGATTTTATTAGCAATCCTGTTTTTGACAGGAGTTTATCAAGCACAAAGTCAAAATAACATCTATCGTTGGAGCGATGAGGTAAAATTATTAAAGAGTGTGGATCAACTACCACGATACCGGCATAACCAGTTGATTGACCAAGAATCAAGTTATGACAGAACTGGAGGTAATGACGATGGATTTTCCGGCAACTACTCATACATACGCAAGGAAAAGGGGAATTTAGTATTGGCAGAATTTGAAGGTGCCGGTGTTGTAAATAGAATCTGGACTCCTACTCCCACTGAGGATACACTTGCTTTCTATTTTGATGGTGAAAAGGAACCACGTTTGAAAATAAAGTTCATGGATCTCTTTTCAGGTAAGGTATATCCATTCTTAAAACCAGTTGTGGGCAATGAAATTGGTGGATATTACTGCTATATCCCCATTCCATTCAAAAAATCATTAAGGATAGAGTTTGAGGGAGAAAAGATTATGTTTCACCAGATTCAATACCGCAAATTACCTGGATTGAAAGTTGAAAGCTGGACTGGAAGTTTTTCTGAAACTGACAAACAATTATTGTCAGAAGTAAACTCTTTATGGAGTAACATTTCGCCCAATATCAGTCAATATTCATTTGGAAAGTCTTCCCGACTCCAAACAGAAGAAAAGACATTTACCATTCTTCCAGGCGAAGAAGTAACATTTTTCAATGAGACAAAAGGTGGTCGTATATCAGGATTTGAAATGGATGGAGGTACATCGTTTGAAGGATTATATAAAGATATCATCTTGTCGGCCAAATGGGATAACGAACCAGTAGAAGCAATTTTTGCGCCGGTGGCCGACTACTTCGGATATGCCTTTGGAAAACCTGCAATGCGTAGTATTCTAATGGGTCGTTATGGAACCTCCAACTACAGTTATCTTCCTATGCCATATGATAAATCAGCAGAGATGAAGTTGATATATAAAAAGCGAGAAGGAGTTCAACAGAATCCAATTTCTGTAACGACTAAAGTATATTATAACGACAATAAACGTGATAAAAAAGAGGAAGGTAAGCTTTACACAATGTGGAGACGCGAAAAACCTGAGGTTGGTCAATTCTTTACCTTTTTAAAAACTGAAGGTAAAGGACATTATGTAGGAACAGTTCATCAGGCACAAGGTCTGCGACCAGGTATGACTTTATTTTGGGAAGGAGACGATTCCACTTATGTCGATGGAAAAATGCGGATGCATGGAACCGGATCTGAAGATTATTACAACGGTGGATGGTATGCACTTCTTGACCGTTGGGATAGAGGAATTAGCATGCCGCTCCATGGTTCACTAGACTATTCTTTACCGATGAACCGCACAGGTGCATACCGTTTCTTTCTTTCCGACAAGCTCTCTTTTGAAAAAGAGATTTATCATGCAATGGAACATGGAGAAGTGGGGAATAATTTCCCGGTGGATTATGCTGCTACAGCATTCTTTTATGCTGATCAACCGTTGAAAAACCGAATAGAACCGACTGAAGAATTGAGAGAAGTTTATCTACCCAACAAACATGTGTTCTTTCCACAATTGATGGAGATTACTCTAGAACGAGGTATTCAGGTTATATTAGACAGAGGGTTAGCTATTTCATCATTTGGAAAAGGTACGGTAAGAATTAAACTGCCCGATGTACCGGAAGGCAAATACAAAGTATTGCTTAATTATCACGAGAGTCCCAAAGGAGGTGATTTTCAGATATGGCAACGACAAAATCAACTATCCGATTGGATTTCGACAAAGATCGATAAAGATGGTTACAGAGAGAATGTTTATGTAGGAAATATTCAACTTACACCACAAACAAACTCTATTACCGTTCATGTAAGAGACAACGGGAAAGCTAATTTGTTTGAGCTTACATTAATTACTCTTGAAAGAATAGAAGAATAAGGGGAAATTATGAAAAGACGTTTTTATACCATTCTATTCGGATTATATGCATCGATTTTATTATTGGTTGCACAGGAACCGATACTCCCTGTAAAGCAGGTAATGACTATAAAATCGTCTTTTCATAATCATCAACCAACACAAACAATTCAATATGACCAATTAGGAAAAAATAAAGGTGAAACTAAAGTAACTGTTATTAACGACAATTGTCTGCATGTTAAGATTAGCTTTAAACTCAACGAACCATTGCAACAAAATGATTGGCAAGCGATAATAACGCCCGGATTTAGGCCCACCTTCCATTGGTCGCCACATCTCAGCCCCACTTCTAATCACATAATCGACCAACATGTATTTCGTTCACCTGCACTGATTGCGGCCGACAATGAACAAATGATTGCATTAATTCCCGATTTAGACATCATGAAAAAAGGAACCCATGTAAGATGGTACCTAGATCTTGATGCCCCAAACAACCGATTAGTATTGGGGATGAGCAATAGTAAAGTTGATGATCATGTTCTCTTTGTTAGAGAACAAGGTGCTGTATATCTTCCAGGTGAAGTAGAGATAGGATTTTATCTGATGCAATACACCGATTCAAAAATAGTTAAAGATCCATTTAGAAAGCCACTTGAATTCCTTTGGCAAAACTGGGGACACGACCTCTATATGGCTGGAAATCCGATTAATACTAATTTGAAGAAATATGTAGAACACACCTATAACTGGGCATTCAATACCTGGTCAGAAAACGTTTGGCAGGAATTTAAACTAGATGGGAAAAAAGTAGGTGCACCAGTATTTATTGTGAATGTTACGCAAAGTCCGAATTACCCGGGTAAGGTCAACGAGCGTGAATTTCGATCAGTATGGAATCAAGCATGGTTCAGCTCTTTACGTTCTGCAAGCGGTCTGTTTAGGTATGCCAGAAGAACTGGAAATTCAAAATTGAAGGAAAAGGCGCTTCTCACAAAAGAGTTAGCACTCTCTTTTCCACAAGCCAATGGATTCTTTCCAGGATTAATAGGTACAGAAATGCATGAGATAGAGATAGAAGGTAGAAAGTATAATAGAAGTAAAGGTTGGGATACCTACTATTGGGGAAACTCAAACCGTAACCCTTACACTTGGAATCCTAGAGAGTCGCCATTTCATATACTTGATATGAGTTGGACTGCATTATTAATGTTACGCTGGTATGATGAATTAGAGAAAGATAAACGTTTGCTCCGATACTCAGAAAGTTATGCAAAAGCTTTACTGGAAACACAATTTCTTAATGGCTTTTTTCCAGGATGGATTGATTTGCACACATTAAAACCGATGAACCATTTGAATGACTCACCAGAAAGTTCATTATCGGTGACATTTCTTTTGAAACTATATGAATTGACAGGTAAAGAAGAATACAAAGAAGCTGCAATCAAAGCCATGGAAGCGGTTATTCGCGATATCATACCTAATGGACGTTGGGAAGATTTTGAAACCTACTGGTCGTGTTCGCGCTACGGGTCGAAAAATCTGATTGGGAAAAAGGTAACGAGAAACAACATTTACAAGCAAAATAATTTCTCAATGTTCTGGACGGCTGAAGCCCTATTGGAATGCTATCGGACTACAAAACAAATGCGTTACCTGGAACTTGGTCAGCGGACACTCGATGAAATGTTAATGACGCAATCATCATGGCAACCACCTTATATGTATGTGAATGTTCTGGGTGGTTTTGGAGTATTAAATGCAGATGCTGAATGGAACGATGCACGACAAAGTTTGTTTGCTGAGCTCATCCTTCAGTATGGCAAACTACTTAATTTACAAGAATATACCGAAAGAGGTTATGCAGCATTGAAAGCATCATTTGTAATGATGTATTGTCCACCAAATCCGAAAACCAAAAAACAATGGGAGAAAATATACCCATTCTTTGGTTCTGAAGATTATGGTTTTATGATGGAGAATTACGGTCATAGTGGGCGAACCAGTCCAGAAGGTGAAGGTATGGGTGAGTTTACCATTTATGATTGGGGGAACGGAGCAGCATCTGAAGCCTACAATCGTATTATCGACAAATTTGGAACAATAGAATAAAAAAACTTAAGTTCAACCAAGAAACAAAATAAGAAAATCATGAAAATTAAATCAATATGTTACTAAAACAAATCTATCGAACACTGCTGCCTGCAATGGTTGGAAGCGCATTATTGCTTTCTTGCACAGGCATCAAAAAAACATCAGAAAATATGGAAAAAGAATATGAAAAAGGGACATTCGGATACGACTTGAACTATCTATCAGATAAAGATAGTTTGATTATATTAAAGTCGCCTGACGATCAAGCACAAGTAATTTTATCGGCAAAGTACCAAGGAAAAGTATTTACCTCAACAGCCAACGGCCTTGATGGAAACAGTCTCGGATTTGTGAACTACAAAGTCTTTGATTCCGGTCAGATTGATGAACATATGAACGGATATGGAGGAGAAAACCGTTTCTGGTTAGGACCTGAAGGTGGTCAATACTCCATATATTTTGAACCCGGTAAAGAACAAATATACGATAATTGGCACACTCCAAAATCAATAGATACAGAAGAATGGAATATTGAGAGCGCCACATCAACAGAAATGCTGTTAACTAAAGATATAACTGTGAAGAACTATCAAGGAACAACACTTAACTTGTTTGTAGACAGAAAGATTTTACTTTTATCAGAAGAAGAAATAACAACAAAGTTAGGTATTCAGTTGCCAGAAGGGGTAAATTCAGTTGCTTATACCACCCACAATAAAATAACCAATAAGAATGATTTTGAATGGACAGATAAAACCGGTACCATCTGTATTTGGATGCTTGACATGTTTAATCCCTCAGATTCGGCGGTGACTATTGTTCCTTACAATTCAGGGGATGAGCCAAAGTTGGGAGCTGTTGCTACCACAGATTATTTTGGAGAGATACCATCTGATTATTTAAAAGTAGAGAATGATATCCTCTATCTTAAAACAGATGGAAAATACCGAAGTAAAATTGGGATGAATCCCAAACGTACAAAAGGTATAGCCGGTAATTATGATCCTATAACAAAAAGATTGACAATCATTACTTTTGATGTAGAGCCCAACAGTGTGTATTTAAATCAGGAATGGAATACAAAAAAGAACCCACTTGTTGGAGACGCACTTAATGCTTATAATGATGGCCCGCTTGAAGATGGAAGTATTATGGGGCCATTCCTCGAATTAGAAAGTTGTTCTCCTGCAGCATTTTTGAAACCAGGAGAATCACTCTCCCATAGGCACAATGTATTTCATTTTGTAGGAAAAGAAGCTGAGCTATCTCTTATTGCAGAAAAACTATTAGGATTGAACCTAGAAAAAGTCAAAATGATCTTTTGAATTAAAACACTTCAAACCTAATAAACAATAATACCGAAATGCTTATTGTTCCATTATAACAAATTTACACATCTTATTATCAATAACATATTCTAAACAAACTTATATGAATTCAAGTAAAACAGAAAAACATCGTATGGTACCAATGGGAATTGTCTTCCCGTTTATTCTACTTACCTCATTGTTCTTTATTTGGGCTGTTCCAAACAATATGACAGACACAATGCTGGCGGCATTCAAGCGAATTATGAGTATGAATGATACTCAAACAGCCTGGATTCAGGTTGTCTGTTATCTTTTAGGTTATGGCTTCTTTGCCCTTCCTGGTGCAATTTTCATCAAAAAGCACACTTTCAAATCAGGTGTTTTACTTGGTCTTATCCTTTGTATCACAGGATGTTTATTGTTTTATCCTGCAATGATGGCCAATAACATCAGTTCACCATTAAGTTTTGCAAGTTATCTATTTGCAATATTTGTTCTTTTTGCCGGATTGTCGGTATTAGAAACCTCAACTAATGCATATGTTTACGCGTTAGGAGACTCGGAAACAGCCACCCGTCGTCTTAACTTTTCACAGTCGTTCAATCCATTTGGTGCATTAACAGGAGTGATGGTAAGTCAGATATATGTTCTATCCCAATTGAACACAAAGACCGCCTCCGAAAGAGCTTTATTAACAGATATTGATTTAGTTACCATTCAGAACAATGAGTTAAAAGCTGTTTCAACTGCATATTTGATATTAGGACTTGTAATGCTTGTAATTATGCTTCTGATATTATTTACTAAGATGCCAAAAGTACATGAAGACAACAAGTCTTTGAATCTCAAAGCCACATTTAAAAGATTAACAAAAAATAAAAACTACGTATGGGGAGTATTGGCTCAGTTTTTCTATGTAGGAGCCCAAATTGCAGTCTGGTCATTCATCATAAGATATGCAATGCAAGAATTAAAATTTGATGATGTCATTGCTTCGTTAGGTGCTAATCCAACATCCGATGCTATCATCACTGCATTACGTGGTGTAGAGCCAGTCGCAGGCAGCTTTTATTCATTTGTTGAATGGTTAGGTATAGACACTCTACTTCCCCGAACAGCAGAACAAGCAGGAGCCACTTATTACATCTTGTCTCTGATTCTATTTGTAATTGGTCGTTTTGTTTGCACATGGTTAATGCGTTATATCAAACCCGTAAACCTTTTATCGATCTTTGCAATACTAGCATTACTATATTCTTTCTTAGCTATTTACACTGATGGTTTTGCAGGTGTTTATGCATTAACAGGCATTTCAGGATGTATGTCGCTTATGTTTCCTACTATTTATGGAATTGGCATGAAAGGTTTAGGAGAAGACACAAAAATTGGAGGATCAGGAATGGTTATGGCAATAGCCGGAGCTGCGTTATTGACCCAACTTCAGGGAATCCTTTCCGATCATTCGGGCAGTATAAAATTTGCTTATTGGATTCCTGCGCTCGCATTTGCATTTATCACATTCTACAGTTTAACCGTTGCAAGGAATAGTAAAATCCAATCAGCATTAGAAGAATAATAAATTATGGGAAAATTAGTTATAGGACTCGATTACGGCACCGATTCGTGTCGTGCAATTGTAGTAGATACATCTACCGGAAAGGAGATAGCCTGCGCTATATCCTTCTATTCCAGATGGAAAAAAGAGTTATATTGCGAACCTTCGGAAAACAGATATCGTCAGCATCCTCAAGACTATATAGATTCATTGATTGAAGTAATAAAAGACATTTTAGCAAAATTATCTATTGCTGAGATAAATGAGATTACTGCAATTGGCATTGATACAACCGGCAGCACCCCTTGTTTAACAGACAGAAACGGAACGCCACTTGCATTAATTCCAGAATATTCAAAAGATCCAGATGCAATGTTTATTCTCTGGAAAGATCATACATCAATAAAAGAAGCCGAGGATATTAACAAATTATCCCATCAATGGAAGACCGATTTCACCAGTCTATCAGGTGGAATCTATTCATCCGAGTGGTTTTGGTCCAAAGCACTTCATGCACTTCGCACTAATGAACGACTTAGAAAAGATGCATATTCCATTATTGAGCATTGCGATTGGATGCCAGCATTATTGACTGGTAATTTAAAGCCCGAAAATGTTAAACGCAGCAGATGTGCTGCCGGACACAAATGTATGTGGGGCGATGAATGGGAAGGATATCCATCTCAAGAATTTCTCTCAGCACTTGATCCATTGTTTTATGGTTTTGCAGATCATTTAAGTCGTCAAACATATACAAGTGACAAATCAGCAGGTAAAATTACCGATGAGTGGGCAGAAATACTTGGATTACCCAAAGGCATTGATATTGCTGTAGGCGTTATCGATGCACATGCAGGTGCTGTAGGAGCAGGGATTAAGCCAAACACGATGGTAAAAATTATTGGAACATCTACATGTGATATTGTAGTTACCCCTAAAGAAGACATAAGAGGAAAAACTATTCCAGGAATCAGTGGACAAGTAGACGGTTCAGTGATACCAGAATTTATTGGATTAGAAGCCGGTCAATCAGCATTTGGCGACATGTATGCCTGGTTAAGGGATATTCTTTCATGGTCGCTACCCAATGGCGACAATAAATCTGATATTCTCTCCACTATATTACCTCGCTTGAACAAAGAAGCATCAGCATTGTCAGTTAGCGAGAATGATTTGTTGTCCCTCGACTGGTTGAACGGTCGCAGGACCCCTTTTGCAGATCAGACATTAAAAGGCGGGATCATGGGTTTAACTCTTGGTACCACACCAGCTCAACTCTATAAAAGTTTTGTAGAATCGACAGCATTTGGATCTCGTTCTATTATGGAGCATCTTGAATTGCAAGGCGTTAAAATAACAAAAGTAATTGGTGTAGGAGGTATTTCGTTAAAATCACCCTACGTAATGCAAACCTTATCTGATGTTATGAATGTACCTATTGAAGTAGCTGCGACTCAACAAGCAGGAGCAATGGGTGCAGCAATGTATGCCGCAGTCGCCTCCAACATTTTCCAAACCATCGAGTTAGCCCAAGAAGCATTATGTCAGGGTATACTTGCTAAATATAAACCAAATAAAGAGATAAATAAAATATACAATACTTTGTATAAGAGATACATTGAATTTGGTCAGTTTATGGAGAAAAAGTCTACCTCGACTGCTTAGTGAGAGGAGTATGAGACAATCATTAAAGTAGAATTGGAAGGAACAATAAGAAAAGCAGATGTCTACAAATATTAAAAGCGAGTTAAAAAATAACTCGCTTTTAATTTACAGATTTAGTTCAATTATGAATTATCTAAAACAATTCTAAGTTGATTTTACTTAATAATATTTGGTTTCTCAAGTCCATAATCTTTGCGTTTATCTTCAGCTTTCAACCAGAAAGCGAATACTAAAGCACAAACACCCAACAAAGTAAATGTAATCATTGGAATAGTATAATCATACTGCGTAACCATTTGTCCATCGATCATTACTTGACCGATGATACAATATTTATCCAATAACTTACCAATAATCAGTGGTACAAACATCAGTCCGATATTTTGCACAAAGAAAATCAATGAATAAGCAGTTCCCAATAGTTTTTCTGGAATAATTTTTGGTACAGACGGCCACATTGCAGAAGGAACAAGAGAAAAAGCTATACCTAATAATATAACCAGTACAACTGCTATTGCAGGATGATTTAAAAACGGAACCGAGAATAGAGCATGAACAACAATCAAAAGAGTTGCACCAATAATCATGATTGTAGCCCCTTTACCTTTTCTGTCATATAAATTACCAAAAAATGGAGTAAGAAATATTGTTCCCAGGGGTAATAAACTTGGGATCAATCCTGCAAATTTTGGCGTTACTCCAAACTTATTAACCATCAAGTCAGAAGCATAATTCAAGAAGGGAAATACAGCTGAATAAAACAATACGCACAATAAAGCAATCAACCAAAACCCTTTATTTTTAACAATAAGACCAATATCTTTCAATTTGAATTTATCCTCTTCGCTAGTTTCTTCAGGTTTTTCACCTGCAGCGATAAGAGATGCATCCAATTTTTTATCCATTCTAGTATACACAAGAAATGCAATAGTACCGATTATCATCAACACCATACCAAATAAAACCGGAGTAGATACTTTATTGCTAAACGCAATGATAGGAGCAACAGCCAAGGCAAGACCAGTACCCAAACGCGCTGTAGCCATTTCCAACCCCATAGCTAACGCCATTTCTTTACCTTTAAACCATTTTACAATTGCTTTTGAAACCGTGATACCAGCCACTTCCAGACCAACACAAAAGATTGCAAATCCAATAGATGCCAAAAAAACTTGTGCATTTGTGTCTGCTCCTAAAATATTCCATGTTTGATTCATGAGATCAGCATTGGTTAACGCCCAATACCTCATTCCCGTACCAATTAACATGGTGATAGTAGCAAGTATTCCCGTTTTTCTAACTCCCAATTTATCGAGAATAATTCCTCCAATAATAAGCATAAATGCAAATACATTGAGCCATCCATAAGAAGAGCGATAAAATCCATAATCGGAACTCGACCAACTTAGATCACTTTCCAGCATTGATTTTAGTGCTGAAAGGTCATCATTCAAATAATATCCGCAAAGCATCATGAAAGCAACAATAAACAACGCTGCCCATCTTGCATTTTTTGAATCTCTTAATGTCTTTAATTTTTCAACCATTTTTCTCTGTTATTATGTTATTTTCTTTTTGATAGGTTTTAAGTTATAAAACGTGCAAATATACAAAATATTGTTTTAAGTCAATTCAATTTGTAAGTGATTAAGATACACTGCTGTTTCTCGTATAAGTTTATTCATTACAATATCATTTTCAACAAAAGGCACTTTTTTGCGATATTCTTCAATTATTTTCTCAATTATCGGCGATGAATGCAACGGTCTTCTGAATTCCAATGCCTGAGCCGCATTCATTAATTCTATTGCATATATAAGTTCAAGATTATCTAATATTTTTATCAATTTAATTGCCGAAGTAGCCCCCATGCTAACATGATCTTCTTGTCCGTTTGACGATACAATGGAATCACTACTTGCAGAATAGCAATACATTTTGTTTTGGCTGACAATTGATGCTGCAACATATTGAGGAATCATGAATCCCGAGTTGAGACCCGGGTTAGCCACTAAAAACTCAGGCAGTCCCCTTTTTCCAAGAATCAATTGTGCCGTTCTTCGTTCGGATATATTTCCCAGTTCAGCTAATGCAATAGCTAAAAAGTCGTACGAAATTGCGAGCGGTTCACCATGAAAATTTCCTCCAGAAATGATTTCATCTTCATCAGTAAAAATAGTAGGATTATCAGTAACCGAATTAATTTCCGTTATCACGACCGACTTCACATAATCAAGTGCATCTTTTGTCGCACCATGAACCTGTGGAATACATCGAAAAGAATATGGATCTTGAACATGATTTTTATATTGTGAGATAATCTCACTACCATTCAGAAAATTACGAATATTTTGTGACGTTTCTAGTTGACCGATATGTGGTCGCAGCAAATGAAGTTTTTCATCAAACGGTTCAAGGTGCCCATCATAAGCATCGAGCGACATTGCAGCTATCAAATCTGACTTTTTGATAAAATGTTGCGCTTTAATTATAGTGTAAACCCCGTAAGCCGCCATGAATTGCGTTCCATTTAAGAGCGCTAGTCCCTCTTTACATTGCAGTTTAATTGGTTTCCAACCAAGTTCATTTAGAACATCATTCATCTCAGTTATTTTTCCATTATAAATAACTTCACCCACCCCAATAATTGGTAAGAACAAATTCGCCAAAGGCGCCAAATCGCCAGATGCCCCCAACGAACCTTTGTCATAAACAATTGGAAGAATATCATGATTATACAAATCTATAATCCTTTGAACTGTTGCCACTTGAACACCGCTATATCCAAGAGAAAGTGCGTGAGCTTTAAGAATCAACATCAGTTTTACAATTATAGGATTCACTTCCTCTCCAATACAGCACGCGTGTGATTTAACCAGATTTTCCTGCAGAGTACTCAAGTCTGAATTTGAAATTGAGTGATTGCACAAACCACCAAAACCAGTTGTAATACCATAAATTGGTTTTGTATTAATTTCCATTTTCCGATTTAGATAATCACGGCATTTCTGTATTCGCTGAATAGCATCAACAGATAATTCCAGTTTCATATTATCCTCAACTATTCTTTCTAAATCTTCAATTGTAAGTTCACCTTCACCAATAATATAAATGTTTTTCATACTAGTAATTTTCAACGATTTGTATTCTTTTAAATGTTATTGTTAACCCATCTTATCACTTCTTGCTCTTTAATAACGGCTATTTTTTCAAGGCTCTTACATTTATCAATCATTTCGTTAACAAAAGCATCATCATTTATTGATACAAGATTTATGCGAACATTCAACAACGCACCCAGAATGGCATTGCGACAAGTCATCATGGCAATACACCCATCAGTAATAGCATTTCGATTACCATAATATACTGTTTCAGATATATCATCCATGAGAGAAAATGCACGTTCTGCAACTTCCATTGGTACAAGCGCAGCCAACTTTGTAGCCTCCTGTATCTTTTCACCCCTCTTAGCTATTTGTTCATCTGTATTTTTTGGCAACTTAAATGCCTCTATGACTAGATTATAAGCATCAGCATCCCGATTAATATCATTCATAAAACGAATTCGGTTAACAGTCATTTCCAAAGCGGTTTTCTTCATATTTTCTTCCACCTCTTGGTATTTCTTCTTTCCAATGGTCAAGTATGCAAGCATCTCTGTCAATGCTGATGCTATGGCACCATTCAGTGCTGAAATACACCCTCCGCCCGGTACTGGATTATTTCCTGCGGTTTTTTCCAAGAATTCATTAACGGTTAAATCTTGATATTTCATATCTTAGTTATTTATAATTATGTTTCCCTTTTTAATAACAGTTTCCACAATATTCATTCCTACATGATAAGGTAAAAATTTATAAGAAGGAAATTGTAGTAAGATCAAATCCCCCTGTTTCCCAATATCTATGCTCCCAATACTATCAGCCCGATCGATCGCAGCAGCACTATTTATTGTAAAAGCTGTAACAGCCTCTTCTACCGACAAATGCATATAAATACAAGCCAAGGCAAAAAGTAAAGGAGCCGATGCACTAAAACAACTACCCGGATTTAAGTCGGTCGCTAATGCTACAATGCAATTATTATCAACCATTTCACGTCCACGTGCATATTCTTCACGCAACGAGAAAGCAGTAAGAGGCAATAAAGTTGCTATGACACTTTTTTGGGCCATAGCTCGAATACCCTCATCAGAAGCCTGCAGAAGATGATCGGCCGACAAGACCTTAAGTTCAGCTGCTAATTCAGCTCCACCAAACGAAACCATTTCGTCAGCATGAATTTTCAATTTAAATCCATGATTACGTGCAGCAGTCAAATATCTTCGAGATTGTTCTATCGCAAATACATTCTTTTCACAAAATATATCCACACATTCAGCTAACCCTTCTTTAGCTATAATAGGGAACATTTCGTTAATGTTAAAATCAATGAATGCATCTTCCCTACCCTTCCATTCAGGAGGAACAGCATGAGCACCCATAAAAGTTGATACGACGTCCATTGAATGCGATTGGTTTAGATGCTTCATAACACGAAGCTGTTTCAATTCCGTTTCCATGTTTAATCCATAACCACTTTTTCCTTCAACGGTAGTTATTCCTAATTTCAACATTTCATTTAAACGTTGTTTTCCCAACTCAAAAAGTTCCTCATCTGTAGCTTCACGCGTAGCTTTTGTTGTATTAATAATTCCACCACCACGATTCATAATACTCATGTAACTATCACCTCGCATTCGCCAGGAGAATTCTTCTTCCCTATACCCACCAAAAATAAAATGAGTATGAGGATCAACAAAACCAGGAAGCAACGCTTTATCTTGAGCATGAATCACTTGGTAATATTCCTCATTAACAGGAATTGTTTCACCTTGTTTAAGTACATGCGTGATAATTCCATTAGTAACGATTACAGTACCATTATCAATAACGTGAAGTTCAGACATTTCCTTACCATGTTTTCCTTTGTTCCCGCTACATGTAACAACTTGAGATGCATTTTTTATTATAAGGTTATTCATTATAAGTGATTTCGTTTATTATTCCATCAATCGCGTTTCCAGTACCTGTTTCATGGAAAAGTTTTCCAATCCGAGATAATAAGCTGCTGTGTCTATTAGTGCAGCCATGGGAACCAGTCCAACAATTTCAGCTCCAACGATTGCAACTCCATATCGGTTCGCTTCTATGCGTACCAGTTCGTGAGCACGATAAATAGCTGTGAGAGTAAAATTAGTAAGATTCATTGATACCTGCGTGATATTACGATTTTCAATTGAAACAGCCATTGCCTTGCAAAAATGTAATCCACCTCCAATATGACGAACTTTTTTTGCAATAGCTGTTGTTATCTCAAGATTATTAGTTCCAAGGTTTACGTTATAGGCAACTAATGGCATTCGAGCTCCAATAGCAACTACTCCAGCAGTAGGATGCGGCTCAAGAGGTCCATAATCAGGTTGCCATTCCGGTAGTTTCATCTTTTCTTCCATACCTTCAAACTCTCCTTTTCTGATCACAGCCAGGTTTTCGCGATTTAAATCTGATGCAGATTTTTCATATAAATACACAGGTAGATCGAATTTCTCGGCAACAGTTTGTCCTACTATTTTCGAAAAGTCAATTGCTTCATCCATTGTTATATTTTTAATAGGAATAAATGGTACAACATCAACTGCTCCCATTCTTGGATGCTGACCTTTGTGTACATTCATATCAATCAGATCAACTGCATTTCCAATGGCATCAACAATTGCATCTATTAATTCGTAAGGTTCACCCACAACAGTAACAACCAAGCGATTGTGATCCTCATCATTACTATAGTCGAGAAGTTTCAAGTTATCTCTGCCTCTAAAACAATCGACTATCTTTTCGATCTTCTGCTTGTCGCGTCCCTCACTAAAATTGGGTACGCATTCCATGATTTTGTACATGACATATTTTTGTTTTATGGTTATTTTAACACCTCTCTAAGCATATCATCATCAACAAGAAAAGGCATTGTAATTTGGTGATTTTTTGAATACGATTTATTAAAAGCCTCAGCTGTTTCCATTGCATGTTGGTTTCTGCTCCATGAACGACGGGCAACTCCGTTCATTACATCCCAAATCATTGCTGAACGAAGAATTTCATCCACCCTTTCACTACCATCACATACCATTCCAAAACCACCATTAATTGCTTTTCCAATTCCAACTCCACCACCATTGTGCAGTGCAACCAAACTCATGCCACGTGCACAATTTCCTGCAAAACATTGTACTGCCATGTCTGCCATTACATTACTTCCATCTTTTATGTTTGCCGTCTCACGGAATGGAGAATCTGTTCCACTCACATCATGGTGATCTCGCCCAAGCATTACAGGACCAATTTCTCCATCACGCACCATTTGATTTAATTTCAATGCAATATTTAGTCGCCCTTGAGCATCTTGATATAGAATTCTTGCTTGAGTACCTACAACCAATTTGTTTTTTTCTGCATCGCGAATCCAAAAATAGTTATCTCTGTCTTGTCCTCTACGATTGGGATCGATACAGCTCATAGCTGCCATATCCGTTTTGATTAAATCTTCATGTTTACCACTCAGACAAACCCATCGAAATGGTCCGTAACCATAATCGAACAGTTCTGGTCCCATGATATCTTCAACATAAGAAGGCCATATAAAACCATCTTTATCATCAATACCATTCTTTGATATTTCTTTGACTCCCGAGTCATAAATAGCTTTCATAAAGGAATTTCCATAATCGAAAAAATAGGTACCTCGATTTACAAGTTTCTTTATTACGTTAAAATGACGACAAAGCGACAGATCTACGAGCTGTTTAAACCGCTCTCTGTCCTCGCTCAATAATCGAGTTCGTTCTTCAAATGAAATATCCACCGGACAATATCCTCCAGTATAAACTTCGTGACAAGAAGTTTGATCTGACAATAGATCAATATCCACCTTGTTTATTTCTGCAAATTCCAGTAAATCAATAATATTTCCATAGAATGCAATAGATAAAGCTTCTTTATTATCAATTGCTTCGTATGCCCAATTGAATGCTTGATGTTTATCACTAGTTATTTTATGAATCCATCCTTGTTTGTAACGAATTTTGATCCTCGATAAATCAACCTCAGCAATTATTGAAACAGCTCCTGCTATTTCTGCTGCTTTTGCTTGAGCTCCACTCATTCCCCCTAGACCCGACGATATAAATAAATGTCCTGCCAAGTTACCGTCTTGAGGAACACCTAATTTTTGGCGGCCGGCTGTCAGTAAAGTATTAAAAGTACCGTGAACAATTCCCTGAGGACCAATATACATCCATCCTCCTGCAGTCATTTGACCATAGTTTGCCACTCCCATTTGTGCAGCAATTTCCCAATCTTTTTGATTATCAAACATCCCCACCATCATAGAATTGGTAATGATGACACGAGGTGCTTCAGGTTTCGATTTAAACAAACCTAAAGGATGACCACTTTCAAGTACCAATGTTTGTTCTTGGGTCAGCTCTTCCAAATAGAACTTTATCAATCTATATTGCATCCAATTTTGACAAACTTGTCCCGTTTCCCCATAAGTAACTAATTCATATGGATACAATGCAATATCGAAACTTAGATTATTATCTATCATTACCTGAAAAGCTTTTCCTTCAATACAATTACCTTTGTATTCATAAATGGATTTTGCCTTCAAATTCCCTTCAGGACGATAACGATAACCATAAATTCTTCCGCGGGTTTTCAATTCATCCAAAAATTCAGATGCCAAAGATTTGTGGTATTCTTTGGGGATGTATCGCAAAGCATTTCTCAATGCCGTTTCAGTCTGAGTCGGAGTAAGTCTGTAACCTCGGTCTGGGGCACGACGAATTCCTTCCTGAAATTCAGGATAATCTGGTAATTGATTAAATAAGGTCTTTTTCATAATTATTATTTTAAATAATCACAATTACAAAAACTAAAGTAACATTTTCAATACCATCAGAGTAAAGGTTTTATACGTGTTTAACAAACTGATGCATTTGACTACAACAAAAATAGTTATATTTTAATAACTATGTAGATTATTCATCTAATTTAAGCATAGAGTCATCAGCTCCAATCTGATTCAGACCGGGTATTGAGCTGCCTGCAATACCTTGAATAGAACCAATAAAATGATTAGTATTTAACAACACCTTTTCAAGTTGCTTTTCGCGTTTTTTCCAGATTCGCTCCATCTGCATTTTCTCTTGCGCATAACTACTTTGAAGTTCGGTAAATCCTTCAACTATTGCACTTAACTGTAATACAAACTCCTGACTTAATAAATAATCATAGAGCATCTGCATCTTCTCACCTTTATTTGTTTGAGAGGTATATGCTTCGCTGATTTTCAGTAAACTATCTCTCAAGACTATAATAAGAGGTTTAAAATCAGCATACGAACAAATCCAAACGCCTTCTTTTTGACCAATCCGTTCAATATCTTCCGGCATAGCTTCAGTTACAATCACGCAAATATTGGCTTTCACTAAAACGGCATCCGACTTTAGTTTGCCCACCCATTCATTACTGAATGCTTTTGTCCGTTTACTTTCATATAGAATGGTACCCGCCTCAACACCCACTCGGTTTCTTACAGATTGAATAACATCTGCTCCACGAATACCTTTTCCTACTTCTGAAATATCATCAAATGGAAACATCGATTTCAAAGTCTCTTCAATAGTCAGTTCTTGTACTTCACCTTGTAATTGCATAGAGCCTTGTTCCGACTTACGTTTCATTTCGTCTATCAGTTTAGCTTGTTGCTCCAGTTGAACTTCATATTCCTTTATTTTCAACTCTGCCTTGTCTGTTTCCTGTTGCTTTATCCTTATAAGATTGTCGTTAAGCTGCTTGCTCAATTTTTGTTCGTACTCGAGTTCGATATTCTGACGTTGTTCAGCCAACTGTCGTTTGAGCTTTTCATTCTCAATTTTTGAGCTTTTAAGTTCAGAAACTTCTTTACGTGCTTCAATCTCCTGCTTCTTCAACTCATTCAATTCCAGCTGATATTTTGCATAAATCTTATCAGCCATCTCTTTTTCCTTTATTACCAGTTCTTTATTTGTCCGTTCAGCAATCTGTATCTCCAGTTCTGCCTCTTTTGTCTCCAATGCAATTAGTTTTGCCTTATACAATTTATCTATTTCGGCAATTTTCTTTTGCTGTTCAGCACGTAATCGCTCCTCAACCTGACTAGATAACGCATCTTCAACGTCAAAACTAAATCCGCATTGCGGACAAGATATTTTGGTATTATTCATAATTTATATTCTTATAACTACAAATATACAAAATAATCTATTGCCAGTTAATTTGTTTCTCGATTCAATAATTATTTCAATTTTATAAAACAAATTCTACGTTATATGGTTAATTATATGGTAATTTCATCATAATTTCTTAATCAACATAATAATACTGGAAATAGCCCATGAAAATTCATGAATATCAGGCAAAAGAGTTATTTGCGAACTACGGAATACAGGTAGATCAGAGTGTTTTGTGCCGATCAGTTGATGATGCAGTAAAAGCGTATTCACAGTTAGATTCACAAAAAGTGATTGTGAAAGCACAAGTTCATTCCGGCGGAAGAGGTAAAGTCGGCGGAGTAAAACTGGCAAATGATGAAATAGAATTACGAAAACATGCATCTAACATTCTCGGCATGAACATCAAAGGTTACACAGTGGACCGAATCCTTGTGGGACAAGCAATAAACATCTCAAAAGAGTATTATGTGAGTTATGTAATCGACAGAAATTCAAAATCAACCATTCTAATGCTAAGTAAAGAGGGTGGAATGGAAATTGAGGAAGTCGCTCGTATATCTCCTGAGAAGATTCACAAATTTGTGATAGATCCTTCAATCGGAGTTCCTGATTATTTAGCACGAGAAGCAGCTTTCAAACTGTTTGATGATTTGAATTTAGTACGTCAGGCTGCTACTATTTTTCAAAAGCTTTACAAACTATTTGTTGACACCGATGCGTCACTTGCCGAAATTAATCCACTGGTACTGACACAAGAAGGAAACATTATAGCAATTGATGCTAAAATGACATTTGATGACAATGCCCTTTATCGTCATCCAAAAATAGCCGTTCTGAATGAACCCACCGAAGAAGAGAAAAGAGAACAAAATGCCAAAAGTAAAGGGTTCAGTTATGTTCATTTAGGTGGAGAGATTGGTTGCATGGTCAATGGTGCAGGACTAGCAATGACTACAATGGACATGACCAAACTTTATGGCGGCAATCCTGCTAATTTTCTCGACATTGGCGGAAGTTCCAATCCGACAAAAGTTATTGAAGCAATGAAACTCTTGTTGAGCGATAAAAATGTTCAAGTAGTGTTAATCAATATTTTTGGTGGTATAACCCGCTGCGATGATGTAGCTCACGGTTTACTTGAAGCATTCAAACAGATAAAAACTGAAATTCCAATTGTAATTCGACTCGCCGGGACCAATGAAAAGGAGGGGCGCGCCTTACTGGAAGGCTCTTGTTTTCATGTTGCTGAAACCATGGGTGAGGCAACAAAAAAAGCTGTTGATCTGACATATAATTATCAAGACTGAAAAACGAATAAACTATGAGCATATTAATCGATAAAGATACACGCTTGATTGTCCAGGGTATTACCGGTCGTGACGGTGGTTTCCATGCATCAAAAATGAAAACATACGGAACCAATGTGGTTGGCGGAACATCACCTGGTAAAGCAGGAGAATTTGTAGAAGACATACCTGTTTTCAATTCTGTAAAAGAAGCCGTCAAAGAAACAGGTGCAAATACATCAATCATCTTTGTTCCAGCACCATTTGCTAAAGATGCTATGATGGAAGCAGCAGATGCGGGTATTCAGTTAATAGTCTGCATTACTGAAGGTATTCCAACACTTGATGTGATACAAGCATATCACTTCATTAAAAGTAAAGGAGCCAATCTTATCGGACCTAATTGTCCAGGACTGATCTCTCCCAAAAAAAGTCTGGTAGGAATTATGCCTAGTATGATCTTTAAACAAGGAAGCACAGGCGTGATTAGTCGAAGTGGAACACTCACCTACGAAGTTGTTTATAACTTAACCGACAACGGAATGGGACAATCTACAGCAATTGGTGTTGGGGGGGATCCCGTTGTAGGACTTTATTACAAGGAACTTCTGGAAATGTTTGAAAACGATCCTGAAACAGATTCCATTGTTCTCATTGGCGAGATCGGTGGTGATGCAGAAGAACTTGCCGCAGAATATATTAAAAACCACATCACAAAACCTGTTGTTGCATTTATAGCTGGTCAGCAGGCACCTCCCGGAAAACAAATGGGTCATGCGGGAGCTATTATTTCCAGCGGAACGGGAACAGCCGCTGAAAAAATCGCGGCATTTGAGGCAGTTGGCATTCCAGTTGCTAAAGAACCAAGTCATATTCCCTTACTGTTAAAGGAACTTATTTAGTTTTAACTATAAGATAGTTTTAGGTTGTTTTTTGATAATCGCAAATTCATATTTTGCATTAGATCTTTGCGCTTTCTCTTCAAGAACAATTCTCTTGATTTCGTTACCCCACACATTCGACAATCTTTTATCTTCTAACTTTATTGTTTCAATGAAAGCCACAAATCTATTTTTATCGTAACATAGCTCTACTTGTTGTCCATTTACGTTAACAGTTATAATTCCTTCTTTTGGGTTTTCCACGTTTCCCCATGTTAGGAAATGGACACGGTTCTTTCGTATGGTATTTTTTAAACTATAATCATCTCTAATCATTAGTTTTTCTCCATCTAGGACATAATTTCTTTTCCAATAATTGATCCCAGCTTCTTTAGGATATGCACCGGAAATATCTAAAGAGAAAGTCTGTTTTTTGGGATCGTAAATTGTATTCTTAGCTGCAAAGTTGGTTCCGAACTTCTGTTGATACCCATTTATTTCAGGAAGATTATGATAAATACTTTGCATAGTCCATATGTTGTATCTTTCACTGCTGAATGTCTGGCGAGTATATGTACCAACACCGGCATCAATAAACACAGGAACTTCATTTATGTAAAGTGAAAATGTTCCAACATCATTGTGATTATGACTCTCGTTATTGAATCCACCTTTTAATGCCACAAAGAACCCTTTGTTATTTTTCATGTAGCAAAACTCCGTTTCCGGATACCAGGTATTTTGAGGAGTGGTATATTCAGCAGTATTCTGTGAGAACTCTTCAAAATATATCAACGATTGAAATGATCTGAAAATATCCCTTCCATAGTTTGGAGCACTGACATCCTTCTGATTTTTAGAAAGCTTATTTGCGAATCCTATCATCTCATTACTTTGCACAGCTTTTCCATATCTGAAAATTAAATTAGCATCTAATGATAACTTCGCAGAAGCATCTGCAAAATTGACTACCCAATCATTTCCAACATAAGTTCTAGAAATATATTCCCCCATATTTTTTATCATTGGATCATCAAAGATTGATATTTTTCCACCAGTTCCATCATATAGTAATTGCAAATAATCATACATTTTGCCAGCAGCATGTCCCCAATAAGAAGGTCCCTCTTCACAAGCACCATCTTGTTTTGAATAATTAAGAAATTGGTCTACTGATCTCATTGTTTTAGCGACAGCCTCTACCAATCGATCTTTATCATTCTCCAATAATAAAAAACATTGTAACACATTAAAGTTACACCATACATTCCAATTATTTATAACCATTCCGGGACGATAATTGAAGCCCATCCACCAGAAATCTTTTACCATAAATGGTTCTAATATTCTTTCTTCCAATTCCAGTCTCAAGCGTTTTGAAATTGTCGGGTTAACTTTATCGAATTCATCCTGAAAAAAGTAATAAATCCAGGAAAACAAACTGCCCACATCTCCTGATGTCAACTCAATAAGATGTTCATCTTTTAAGGGTAAGGAACGACCGTCACTTTGACTCACTTGATGTGCTGCAATGGACCATGATGTCATTTCACAAGTATAAAATACTCCGTTTATCAGTTGATCAATAAAACGACCTTTACCTTCAGCTAATTCGGCCAACAAAAGATTAGTTATGGCTTGAACATTCCTACCATAAGGTGACTCCATGGTAGTACGAGTACCGGTTCGTTCAAAATCAAGGTAGTCTGTAGCTTTGATTACAATCCAACTATAATTGAGCGCCTGTTCACCTCTTTGAATATATTCAGATTTAAAGTTCCCCATCAATTTATCCCATCCGGTTCTGTCGTTATATTCAGGGTAAGGTACCCATTTCTGGTTGAGGATAAGAGCAGATTTAATAAGTTCTGCCGAAGCTGCCTTTTGCAACAGATTTTTCTCAGAATAAGCATTAACTTTTAATATAGAGAGACACAAAAGAAATAGAATGATTACTTTTTTACTCATCATAAATTATATATATTATATTTAGGGCATTCATGTATTTAATAATATCATGTATTTGGTATATACTTTTGCACTATCGACAAACTTGATTGGCATAATTCTGTGATTTTCGTCCAATCATTGTTTTTTAGCACTTCTTTTGGAAAAAGATTTGATCCCATTCCAACACAAGTCACACCTGATTTGAACCAATCAGACAAATTCTCTTCTGTAGGTTCTACACCACCTGTTACCATAATTCGAGTCCATGGCATTGGCCCTTTTATATTCTTTACAAAAGAGGGACCACCTACGTTACCTCCGGGAAATACTTTAACTATCTCTGCACCTAACTCCTGTGCAAATCCTATTTCTGAAGCTGTAGCACAACCTGGAATGTAGGCAATTTGTCTCCGGTTGCAAACTTTAAAAATTTCAGTGTTTAGTAGCGGACCCACTACAAAATTGGCGCCCAATTGAATATATATTGCAGCAGTAGGTGCATCCACAATAGAGCCGATGCCCAAAATTATTTCAGGACATTCGCTACCAATCCATTTTATAAGTTCTGTAAAAACCTCATGGGCGAATTGACCCCTATTAGTGAATTCAAAGACACGGATTCCACCATCATAACATGCTTTCACGACTTTTTTTGCTATTTCCACATTGGCATGATAAAATACCGGCACGATTCCGGTGTTTTCTATAGTCTGATAAACATGCATTCTTGAAAATTTTGCCATTATATAGATTATTAAAATTAATTGCCAAGACATTTAAAGATTTAGATTATCCTGACATTTTGAATGTTACATAATTAACGAATAACTCTACCAGAACCGTCACCTTTCATAAGTGTTTCAACTTCAGATACGGTTACCAAATTAAAATCACCATAAACAGTATGTTTAAGACAGGAAGCAGCTACTGCGAAATCAAGTGCTTTCTGATCATCATCTTTGTATGTGAGTAATCCATAAATTAATCCCCCCATAAAGGAGTCACCACCGCCCACTCTGTCCACAATATGGGTAATGTCATATTTCTTTGATTGATATAATCTATCGGAATAGAGACATCCACTCCAAGTGTTATGATTAGCATTGATTGATCCACGCAATGTGATGATCACCTTTTTTGCTTTGGGAAACTTTTGTTTGAGTTGTTTGCAAACCGACTCAAATTCAACGGCATTCACATTTCCTCCTGTATGTTCTACCTGGAATCCTTCTGGAGTGATACCAAAAACCTTTTCAGCATCCTCTTCATTACCCAGGATTATGTCACACCCTTCAACTAGTTCAGGCATAATTTCAGAAGCTATTTTACCATATTTCCATAAATTCTTTCTAAAATTAAGGTCGCACGAAACAGTTATACCCAATTCATTAGCAGTTTTAATGGCTTCAAGACAAACTTCAGCAGCTCCCTCAGAAAGAGCCGGTGTGATACCTGTCCAATGAAACCATGTAGTGTTTTGTAATATCTCTTTCCAATTAAACATTCCTTTTTTTACTTCTGCAATTGAAGAATGTATTCTATCATAAACTACTTTCGATGGTCTTGTAACAGCACCTGTTTCCAAGAAATAGATTCCTAATCGTTCACCACCGCGCAGAATTTGACTTGTTCCGACATTGTGTTTTCTAATTTCAGAGAGACACCATTCAGCAATCTCATTCTGAGGTAAACGAGTTACAAAATCGACAGGAATACCATAGTTTGCAAGTGAGACCGCAACATTAGCCTCTCCTCCGCCAAACGTGGCGGTAAGATTGTCGGATTGAATGAATCTTTTATACCCGGGAGTAGCCAATCGCAACATAATCTCTCCAAAAGTAACAACTTTCTGCATATTAATTGATTTTAATAACTAGCGGTTGTTCTATTTTCTCTTTCTCGGTTTCAACAAATTTAGTCCAGTCTTCAAAGCTATCGAATCCGGCTTTACTCCAACCTCCTCCTGTGTAATAAATGTAAGGGGTTCCGGTTTGATAATTATTCAGTCCCAGATAATGTCCACCGGATACCTTGATGATTCCAAATCCCTTTGGATTAATAGCCGCAGTGTAGATGATCCCGTTAGAGTCATTACTGGGAGTTTCATAAGCAATTATGCCGGCATTGTGTCCATAAATGATCTCAGGTTTGTCCAGTGTCATCACAATACCAGTTGCAACTGTAAGTTCGGTTGTATCAGTCTCGAAGATATTGGTCACTTTATTGAAAAGGCGATATGCATCGAGTGAAATTATCCTTGTTTCAGTAATCATATGTCTGCCAGAAACATAAGGATCATAATTAAGTTTGAATGTGATGCGTAGTGGTCCATTATCCAAAATCTCTGCTTTAACAAAATTATCACCAAGACAGAGTGTATCATTATCAACAGGAGCTGTCATCCCAAGTCCAAGAGTTCTTCCAACCTTATAAAAATCAAGACCTTCACCGTGATCCTCATGATATGATGCCACACCTGTTAAATCGTTTTTATACCATTTATCAATAATCAACGAATCAGTCTTTTTTGCCCAGAAATCCATTCCGTTGCTGATCTCCCCGGTTGCTTTCAGTGCGGGTCCATACACCCTAAATGCTGTTCTGTTGTTTTCCCAAGCAAAATCATCTTTTCTTTCAGGTACTAGTCGACCATAAACAAGTGGTTGATAAGATTCCGGTTCCCCTACAGAAATAGAATAAGATACTTCTTGTACCGCATTCAACGAAACGGGAAAAATAAGCATCTCAACGCTGTCAGAACCATTTGTCACTAGTTGATAAGGAATTTGACGTCCATCCTTATCAGTAACTATGATTTTTTGATCAGCAGCAAGAGATAACTTTTGTTTCACGTTATTCCACGCTATTTCCACCATCTCATTATTCCTGTCTAATAAACTTGCATTATTGACTGTTACAATCAAATCTTTTTTAGATGAACCACAACCAATTAGCAAGACAGCCAATAATAATTGTAAAATATTTGTTGATTTCATTTGATTTCAGTTTTAAGATTAAAGCAGTTTCTACGGTTGTTTACCAATATATGCCAAAATTCCGCCATCAACATACAAAATATGTCCATTGACAAAATCAGATGCTTCAGAAGCAAGAAAAATAGCTGGACCTTTCAGATCATCTGTTGTACCCCAACGAGCTGCTGGTGTTTTTGAAACAATAAATGCATCAAATGGGTGGAGCGAACCATCAGACTGTTTTTCCCGCAATGGTGCAGTCTGGGGAGTAGCAATATAACCCGGACCAATTCCGTTGCATTGTATATTATAACCACCATATTCAGAACAAATATTTTTAGTCAACATTTTTAATCCTCCTTTAGCTGCAGCATAAGCTGAGACAGTTTCACGCCCCAGCTCACTCATCATGGAACAGATATTGATAATCTTTCCGTGACCTTTTTTTATCATCTGAGGAATAACGGCTTTTGAGACAATAAAAGGACCATTCAGATCAATGTCGATCACTTGACGGAACTCAGCAGCGGACATTTCATGCATCGGAATGCGTTTAATGATACCAGCATTGTTAACTAATATATCAATGGGACCAACCTCTTTCTCAACAGTTTTAATAAAAGAATTTACAGCATCTTCATCTGTCACATCACAAACGTAACCGTATGCTTCTATGCCTTTTTCTTTATAAGATGCAATACCCTTATCTACTAATGATTGGTTGATATCATTAAATACTATTTTTGCTCCTGCTTCTGCATAAGCAGTAGCTATTGCAAAACCAATACCATACGAAGCTCCCGTTACAAGCGCTATTTTACCTTCTAATGAAAAATTGACCATTTTGTTTCTTTTTTATTTTAATTCAACAATTTTTGAAAAGTCTTGATCACCATAATCAAGGTTTTCTCCGGCCATCCCCCAAATAAAGGTGTAATTACTTGTAGCTGCTGCAGAGTGAATAGACCATTCTGGTGATAGTACTGCTTGGTCACCTTTCATCCAAATATGTCGTGTTTCATCAACCTCTCCCATAAAGTGGCAGACTGCCTGATCTTCGGGTACTTCAAAGTAAAAATAGGCTTCCATTCTACGAGAATGCACATGAGCCGGCATAGTATTCCATACGCTTCCTGGGGCCAGTTCTGTCATACCCATTTGAAGTTGACAAGTTGGCAACACTTGATTTACAATCATTTTGTTGATATTACGATGATTGGATGTTTCAAGGGTTCCTAGTTCAGCAACAACAGCATCCGCTTTTGTAACTTTTTTATCAGGGTAATTTCGATGAGCTGTTGCAGAATTGAAGTAAAATTTAGCAGGTTTTGTAGAGTCATCACTTTCAAAAAAAACTTCTCTATCTCCTGAGCCTAAATACAATGCTTCTTTATAATTGAGCTCAAAAACAGATGCTCCAACTTTAACTTTACCCTTGCCACCAACATTATATATTCCGATCTCGCGACTATGCAAGAAAACTGGTTGTTTCAAAGGATCAATTGCTTCTAGCTGCAACGATTCATTTACCGGCATTGCACCGCCAACAATCATACGGTCATACATGGAATATACCATGTTTACTTCGTCTTGACTAAATATTTTTTCAATTAAGAAATCCCTGCGCAAACGTTGTGTGTCATAAGATTTAGCATCTTCAGGATGTGCTGAATATCGTAGTTCATAATTTGTTTTCATTTCTATCTACCCTTTACTTATATTTAATTTCTTCTCTCTGTAGTTAACTTAGACAATATTATTAGTTTAAATTCCTGCTTACATGTGTACCTACACAAATTTAATAATTATTTCTTGTTGGTCAAAAAAATATATATATTATAATCTATAAATGTGAAATTCTGAACAATTTGAAAATATCTAAAACTTAATATCATATGTTAACCAACATCATGACTTAATTATGAGATTCTCTCCATATTTTTCATTTTATTTAATTTAAATAAATTAGCGCTCAAATAACCATGCAGTATAATAAAATATTATTTTACGACTGCTATCATAAAATGAAATTATGACAACTTACGAAAATTCAAAAGTAATAGCTCTTGAAGAATCAATAGATTAAGCTGATAGTAGAGTAATTAGTAAACAGGTCACAAAAAACAATGCGGAAAATATATTTCTTTTTTCTTTTGATAAAGGACAAGGTTAAGCTGAACATGCTGCAAACTACGACACTTTTAGTAAGCTATTTTTCACAAGACACTCCTTTTCAAGAGGATCTTGTGAAAATATTAGCTTTTTAAACCCTAAAACATTATTAATCTCTATTTATTATTCACTATATACATATATGTTTTATAGGAGTTTTTTGTTATCTAATAATGCAGCTGCTTCAATCAACATACATCCACTTAGTTGTTCTGTTAATCCTATAGTGGCTCCTGGTTTAACTCTCCAATTTGGACCAAAAAATGTACCTGATTTGTTGGTGCCCTGATTCCATAGGGTCTCAGCGTTGAGTTTCATAAACTGAACATATCGCTTTCTGATAGGTGAATCAAGTCGTTCTTGTTGGATAAGTTGTGTGAAATAGCGAACAAAGACTCCCTTAAAAAGTCCACCGTCACCAGTTCCTTCACTCTTCAGAATGGAATTATCTACTAAACTGCTGATTGTATAATCTGCTGCTAAAATAGCATCGTTAAGATAAGCCTTTTCGTTGAAAATTTTATGTAATTCAACTGCAGCACCTATATATGTTCCTTGATTATAAGTAAAGATCCACTCTTTCTTAATAATTCCCGTTCTCGAGTCAATATTATCGTAAACCATACCGTTGTTGGTATTTACCAATGTCGACTTAAGCCAATTATAAATCTTTACAGCCCATTCCTTATCTTCTACATTTCCAAACTCTTGATAAAGACGGGCAGCGAGTATGGCTGCAGGACCATTTGAACAAGCATTTTTGCTATATTCCATTCCTTTTTTCCAGGTTATTCCACCTCCTGCATTATCATTCCATCCCAACTTAATATATCCCCAAAGTTCCAATGCTGCGTCTTTATAACGTGTATCATTCGTAGCCTTGTAGGCTCGGAGCAAAGCTAAAGCATTCCACTCCATATCATCATAAAAATCATTATTCCAACTATTACCGTTAGCTGCTTTCACACCCGTATACCATCTATCGAAATAACTTTTATAATAAGTATCGTTTGTCCTCAAATAAGCATCTATAAGTACATCTAATGCATGTGCATTTGGCCAATACTGAAATGTGGTGTTTCCACTATTATCGGTATTAAAATATTTCCCGTTTATATTCCAAAAAGAAGATATTAATGCTTGACTTCCGGCATTTGCTGCTGAATTCCAATTAATACTATCTTTGTTGTTATTATTTCCAGGATCTGGTTGATTCTCACTCCCACATGCAAACAATAAGGGAATAATCAGTAAAAGTAACAGTAGTTGTTTTTTCATTTTAAATATTTTCAATTGTTCTAACTCCCATCATGGGATAAATTGTTGTGCATTAAATATTCAATAAAGTTTTTGCAACTGGGCATTTAACTGGAAACAGCAAAGAAAGTAAGAATGGATGATTATATTGATAAATAACTCCATTCTTACTTTTCATTACATTTTTCTATTTATGGTTTAGTGATAGAATGGGTATATGGTTTATCTGCCTGCAAATAAATAGTATATATACCTGGATTACCATCAAAATCACCCATTAACTTCCATTTATTATCCCATTGAGTAGGATTCATCAACTTAATATAATAGTATGATGCTGGACTAGTAGCGGTAGGTCTGGAGTCAGTCTGATTCAATGTACCCCACTCAAACTCTTTTTCTTCACCGGCACCTCCATTCTCTTTTACAAACATCCTGAATTTATAACGTTCATCACGACCCCATCCTTCTTGTTTAAAGGTTACTGTAGCTGTTGTTTGGTATACACCATAACCTTTGTAAGGAATGTCAAATAGAATTTTTCCTTCAGGACTGAAATAGAATGCAACTCGTGTAATAAGAGTTGTAGTACTTGCACCTGTATTAAAATCAAGAGTAATCCTATATACTCCATCAGTTGCTACAGTTGATGAACCTTCTTTTTTTACTAAACCTTCTTCAATGGAAAATCTCTTGGATGTTCCGGAAGTCGCGCTTACAAAATAAAATGGTTCACCTGCTTTCAGTTTGGTGTAAACTTCAAATTCACCGGTTGAAATGGCTTTCATTTGATGTGCCTTCGCAAGATCAGTACCACCTTCAGATGCTTCACCGGTAACAAAAAGGTCTACTGGAATATCTTCTTCGGCAAAACCTGCCAATCGAGTAATTATCAGCTGGTTCTCTTTAGCAGATTTAATGGAACGAAGTCCTTTAGATGAAAAAACAGTCCATTTTATCGTACCTTTTGCAGAAGGCCCTACTCCTGTCATACCTACAATCTTATTAAGTTGTTTGTGAGACAATGTGATGTTATTGTTTAATCCATTATTACCTGAATAGGCCATATATAGAGGATTGGAAAAATCTCCATCAACCTTGTCAAAAGCAATTTGATATAAAGCAGGACCACCATCCATATCCGCATGTTCCCACTCAAAATAAACTGAAGCGGAAGCAGTTGGCAAAAGGACAATCTCATTTTGATCCATTGGCTCAATCAAGGTTTTTACGTCTGTAAGGCTATTGTCTGGCTCACCCATTGTATCATTACATCCTACGAAAAGGAAAATAACGAATGCAATAAAAGTCATTCTTAAAAATATCTTTTTCATATGATTATTCTTTTATGATTAAATTATGTGTATATGCTCGTTCAGAATTCAGAGAAAACATTAAATCATATGTTTTATCACTCCATCCTGTGGTTGAAGGACTTTTCCATATCTGTCCGTCAGTCCACTGCTGAACATTATCTTTTTCAACCATATAATAATATGCCTCATTTCCTGAAGGTTTACTGTCATTGGCAGGTGATCTCCACTCGGTCTCTCCCGCAGAACTTTCCATCCTGAACTTATAACGGTCATCGTTATTGTCATTACCAGTAAGGCCTGTAATAGTGTAGTTTGTCAGTTCCCATACACCAAAACCTTTATAGGGTAATTCAATTTTTCTTTGTGACCAACATAAATAGAGATTGACTTTTGTTACCTCTTTAGTCGTAAATGATCCAATATTGAAGTCGAGATAGTATTTGTAAATTCCTGTTTTAGTTACAGTGGAACTACCTCCCTCTACAATTTTCTCTCCATTTAATGAATAAACAATAGGTTCGCCAGTGGAAGAATTCACAAAGTGAAAAGATTGACCCTCCGTCAACTTGGTATAAATTTCAAATTCACCTTCATTGATTTTCTTCATTTTTATTGCCTTGGACAAATCAACTCCTCCTTCTGTTGCTATACCGGTGATGAACAATTGATCTGGTATATTAGCAAATCCTGCAAGTCTTGTAACAGTTAATGTTCGTTCCTGCTCTGCTTTAACAGGATTAATGCCTTTAGATGCATATACAGTCCATTTAAGCGTACCTTGAGCTGCAGATTCAATACCTGCGAGTGCTGCTATTTGATTCAATTGTTTATGAGTGATTGTAGCGTGATTGCTCCCGCCGTTATTATCGGAAGCAATAATGGCTACAGGATTACTGAAATTTCCATCAGCTTTATCAAAAGCAACTTCATAGAGCACTGCCCCACTATCTTCTGCTCTCGAAGGTTCCCATTCAAAATACAACATGGCCGAAGCAGATGACTGAAGTACAAGCGTTCTTCCGTCTGTCGGTTCATAAAGCGTTTTAACGGGTGTTACACCCAAATCTCTCACTTCTCCATCACTGCTACATGCCATAAAAGCAAAAATCAGAGAGGAAAGCATGATAAGTTTTATATATATTGTTTTCATTTTGTGATATTTTAGTTATTAACTTTATTATGTTAATATTCAGGATTCTGAGTGAGATTTTTGTTGATATCTCGTTGCGACTGCGGAATGGCAAACAAGTAATCCCTGTCTTTGTTAAATCTTCTCTGATCCAAAGTGATATACTGAGTATTACCTGCAGCAAATTTTGCACCTTTGGGAGCAACATTCATCACAGACTCAATGATTCCCCAACGACGAATATCAAACAACCGTAATCCTTCAATAGCAAGTTCGGAACGACGTTCACGACGTATAATCTGTTGAAGATCACTGGAAGGATAATTCAATGCTGATGCATCGGTAAAACCAGCTCGTACACGAATAGGACGAATAGTTTGGTTCCATACAGCTTCATTCATTTGACCTAATTCATTCTTTGCCTCAGCATACATTAAAAGAACATCGGCATATCGCATTAAAATTAAATTTAATCCGGCAGCTATTCCCTCTGGAGCAGTAGGATCAAAATACTTCCTTATGTAGTATCCGGTTGCAGTTGAATTTTGACCTGGACCAGCATATTCATCTAAATTTGAAGCTCCTGCATTTGCTGATGAACCGGGCTTAATATAAATAGTAGAAATTGTACCATTTGCCTTTTTCCATTGATAACCATGATAAACAATGGTTGCACCAAATCGAGGATCTCTGTTTATATAAGGATTATTTTCGTCATAACCGGAACCATTTTCATTTATAGCTTTGCCATTCTTCATAATATAATCATCAACTAACTCTTGTGTCGGAGCAAAAGCATTGATACGACCTCCAACAGAAAGAGGAATTGCATCATACATCTCACTCCAGGTTCTCATATTCAAAGTATATCCCATATCAAGAATTACCTCATCATTGAGTTCGTTTTCGGGCAAGAAAAGACCTTCGTAGCTGGAAAATAATTGATATTGACCATAATCACCATTCATGATTTTTTCAGTTACTGATACAACATTAGCCCAATCACTTTCGTACAGATATGTACGGGCCAACAATGTCATTACAGCACCTTGCGTGATTCTTCCATTATCTTTAGCTGCATATTCACCTTTTTTTGGCAAGGAACTAACAATCTCATTTAATTCATCGCGTACAAATTTTAATACCTCATCTTTTGAAGTACGGGAAATTGTATTTGCTTCTTGTAACGAAATATTATAATCAAAAAAAGGAACGTCTCCATAATGATTTGTTAATCTGAAAAACAAAAACGCGCGAATAAAACGAATCTCTGATTTCATTCTTTCTTTTAAAACGTTGTCCATATTAGGAACTAAATCTATGTTGTCCAGGAAAATATGGCAGGTCTTAATACCTTCATAACAATTTCTCCACTCATTTGCAAAACGACCTAATGCGGCATCTGCTTGACCGGAAGTAATGATTTTCTCGTCAGAATTGCCTCTTCCTTCATAAAGATTGTCAGATAAACGTTCGTTAGCGAAAAAGTAATTGGACCCAAACATCTGGCTATATGCCATGTTAAGTACTGCAGTTGCTTTCTCTGTGGAAGTCCAGTAATTGGCATCAGTGAATTTATTGGTTGGCGCCAAATCCAAATCATTACACGATGAAAGTGTAATTATACCAAATAAAAATATAGTTATATATTGTATGATCTTCGTTTTCATATCGTAAAATATTAAAATTCAATATCTAAACCAAATCCATAATAGACAAGTGTCGGGTAATTACGGGCACTATTGGCACCTACGCCGCCGATACCTCCCATGTTATTGCCAAACTCAGATGACTCGGGATCTATAAATGAATTTCTGGTAAGTGTAAGTGGGTTTTGTGCATTGGCACTTATACGTAATTTTTGAATGCCAAGTTTGTCTGTGAACAGCTTAGGAAGTGTATAACCCAATTGAACATTTTTCACACGCAAATAAGCACCATTCAAAAGATAAATATCGGTACCTGCTTTACCCCAGTTATTGCTACTTGAAGGTGAACTGGGCGCAATCAACCTCGGCCATCTTGCATTTGGATTGGTTGGTGTCCAAAAATCTAACTGATGTTTATAAATTGCATATGAGTAATTGGAATGAAATGGTTCAATCAATTCTCCACGTATATACATATCTCTTTTCCCTACTCCTTGTAACAATACACTGAAATCAAAATCTCTATATTGTAAGTTATAAGTGAAACCGAATGTATATCTGGGGAAAGCATTTCCTAATACTACACGGTCTTTCTCGTCAATTACTCCATCATTATTCTGATCTACATATTTCACATCTCCTGGTTGTACAATAGCTCCTACTGGTAGTGCACTATCGGCAATTTCATTAAGACTCTGGAAATAACCATCAGTTCTGTATCCAAAATAAGACCCCAATGCTTCTCCTTCTCTAATAAGCTTATACATCTGATCACTTTGATCAATTCGCTCTTTACCTCCAAAATCGGTGATTTTGTTTTTCGAATCAGATAAATTCAAACTGAACTGATGATTGAAATCTCCTGAATTTAAACGATAAGTTATAGTGGTTTCCCATCCTCGGTTTCTCATCTCTCCGGCATTTTCGTTTGCCGCAGAACTACCAAATACACTTGAAACTTCGGGGGCTAACAAAATATCCCATGTCCTTTTATTAAAATAGTCGAGTGATACATAAAGACTATTGTTCAAAAATCCGGCATCTACACCAATATTAAAATTCCCGGATTTCTCCCATGTTAAATCTGGATTACCATATGTGAAACCAGTACCTGGCACAGGTTGATTATTGAACACATAACTATTTGTATACATCTGATAAACAGTCTGATATGAATAGTTTGCCACATTTTGATTACCCAAAATTCCATATGATGTTCTAACTTTCAAATCGCCTACATTATTACTGTATTCTTCCATGAAATTTTCTTCAGATAATCTCCAGGCTGCAGAGAATGAAGGAAAAAATCCCCATCTGTTTGCTTTGGCAAATTTTGATGATCCATCATAACGGAATGAGATGTCTCCATAATACTTATCCATATAATTATAACCTACACGTCCAAAAACAGAGGTAATGCTTGTTTGATCTGTATTATTATTGGAGTTGCTGTTTCCGGTGTCTTGCTCTGATTCATCAGTAGTAGGAAGACCTAAATCGGGATCAGTAAACTTCCATGCAATACGACTGGACTCAAATGTATAAGACTCATTAGAGGTTCCTAAAAGTCCTGATACATTATGCACCTCATTGAATGTACGGTTATAATCCAATAAAAATTGGGTGCTTAAAGTATATCGTTTATTGTTGTAATCTTCTGTAAGACGGTTTGGATTTATGTTCACTACAGGATTTTCTAAATCATTGCGCGAATATAGTGGAACCATAATGTCTCTTCTGAAACGGTGGTGCTGAGTTAAATCAATACCAACCAAACCTTTAGCGGTCAGACCTTCAAGAATCTTATAATCAAGATTTAAACTACCTATTATGTTGTCTTCATCTTTGTTCTCATATCCTCCCTCTTTTAATTTAGCCAACGTGTTATCATCTCCAATAATATCGTTTATGAGATATTTACCGTCTTGCTCAAATCGATAGTAATAATATGGTGGAATACGAGATGAGTTGATAATAGTATTTCCTGTACCACCTGCAATGGTTCGTTCATCACGACGATTGTAGGCTAATAATGAAGTGATTTTAAATCGATTATATTCTGTTGTAAGATTGGTTCTGAAATTATATCGCTCCATACCATAACCACCAACAAAATTGCTTTCTTGATTTAAATAACCGGCTGAAACCATATAGGTAGTATTTTCACTACCACCTGAAATATTTAAATTATAATTTTGTTGTAAACCTCTTTGCATGATTTTATTTAAATACCAATACTCTTCACTTCTATGATCATACAAATCACGAATTTGAGCTGGAGTATAAATAGGTGCACTGCCTGCATTCATATTTGCTTGATTACGATACATAGCATTCTGCCAACCTTCAACGGGTTGATAAAGTATATCAGGTTCTTGATATCCTAATAATCCGCTAAACCTGACAACAGGCTTGCTCATTTTTGAACCCTTCTTTGTTGTTACTAATATTACTCCATTTGCTGAACGAGAACCATAAATAGCTGCACTACCTGCATCTTTCAAAACTGACACATTCTCTATGTCATTCTGATTAATACTGTTAAGCGTGTTTGTTGAAGAAATTAATCCATCAATTACTATCAATGGATCATTATTTCCCATTGTACTCACACCTCTAATATTGATACTAAGGTTGTTATCATTGGGATTCATGTTCTTTTGCTGAATAATAAGGTTTGCTGATGCTCCCTGTAATGCTTGTAATGCATTGCTTACAGGACGATCTTCAAACATCTCGGAATTAACCTGATCTACAGCTCCTGTAATACTTTTACGCTGACGGGTACCATAACCAATCACAATAAGCTCATCCAACGATTTTGTATCTTCTTTTAAAACAATGTTGAGAGTGGTTTTTCCAACTGTACTAATGCTTTGCTCTAAATAACCTATATAGGTAATACGCAAAACAGCATTATTTTCTACTTGTAACGAAAAATTTCCATCAATATCGGTAACGGTTCCATTGGTTGTTCCTGTTTCAATAATGTTGGCTCCAATTAATGGTTCTCCCTGAATATCCACAACTTTACCCGAAATTTGCTTCTTCGTTTGTTGAACTATATTCACGGGAACATCAATTCCAACATTTTTAATTGGAGTAACTTCATTAGATTCATAAACAACAATCTGATTTTCTAATATTTTATAAGACAAACCAGAATTGGAAAAAATTTCATCAAGAATATCGGTAATCTCTTTTGAGTTTACGTTAATATTCACCCTTTCATTAATCATTTTTTCGGCATTATCCGAAAAAACAAAGATATAATTACTCTTTTCTTCAATCGCACTACACATCTTCTTTATTGATGTGGATTTAAGATTTAGAGTAATTTTTTGCGAATAACTGTTTGACGCTGAAGTAAACAGTACACAGAAAAACAAAAAGAATAATGTCGTTCTCATGATTTTTTGAACATACTTTGAATTATTGAAAGTTACTTGTCCTTCAATAGAATTTTTATTCATAAATTTGTAAGATTTTAATTATTAATAATCAAGGTAATTAATTTCTACTTGTCGAACGATATTGCAGTATCGTTCGGCTTTTTTTTAATCTTTCATATATTATTTACATAGGCTCTTTTATTATTTTATTCATTAGTGATAAATATTTTATTATTGATTTTAGAGTATTTTGTTGATGAAAGTAAACTAACAGTTGTCATAACATTATCTAAATTTTCGGATAAATAAATCTTACCGGTACAGGTGCGCTTTTGTAAGTTTGAATCTTCACCAAAATCAAACGATAGGTTATAGTATCTTCCAATTTGTTTAAGTACTTCTGTCATGGGAGTTTTATTGAATTCTAAATATCCATTTTTCCAACTGATGAATTGATTTACATTAACTGATTGAGTATTAAATCTACCGTCTCCTGAATAAACAGCTTGCTCACTTGGTGATAAAAAGAGCTCTTTACTTTTTGATGATTGTAAACTCACGCTGCCTTCAACCAATACAACAGAATGTGCAGAACCTTCGTAATTGGATACGTTGAACTTGGTACCGTAAACCTTAATATTGAAATCTGAAGATAAAACACGAAATGGCATCTTTTTGTTTGGAGATACTTCAATATACATTTCACCGGAAACAAGACTGATTTCTCTGTTATTACCGACAAAATGTACTGGAAATTTAAGTACTGATCCTGAATTAAGCCAAACTTTACTGCCATCGGCAAGAGTCAACGTGGAACGCTTTCCATAAGGTACAATTAATGTATTAAGTTGATCTTGTTTGATCTCTATTTGCTGTACATCTTTATTATTTTGTACAATCTCAGCTTTACCTTCCTCGCTGAGCTTTACATCAATATCACTTTGAAATGACATCGACTCTTCACCAGTAATGAGCTGAATATCTTCGCTGTTCAAGAATTCGCCCATAATATGCTCTTTATCGGCTAAAATAATTTTATCTTCCTGTCTGGGATATAATAGCAAAAAACCAATTATAAGTATAGCAACAGCTGCTGAAGAGAAAAATATTAGTCTTTGTAATTTTGACTTTTTCTTGTGCCGGATAGTTTCTTGAATTCTATCAAATAAAATAATACGTTCTTTCTCAGTTAAAGTACTTTTGTTTAATCCTTTGTTCTTTAAATAGGTAATAGCTTCATGGATCTCATTTTCTGATTCTGGGTGTTCTTCAATGAAATTCTTCCAATATTCGTCTAAACAGCTATCAGATAATAGCTGCCAACGGATAAATTTACTATCTTTTAAAAAATAAGTATAACGTTTCATTATTGATTTTTGGTTGTACTTTATTTAATCATTCAATTTTAATGTTCCTGATATAATAAAAAGACGATTCGAAATTTTATTTATACCCTTTATTTTGAAAAATCATTAAACTTTAATCTAATTAAATTAAAATGTATCAGATATGGTTGAAATAACTTGTTAAGAAAGAAGGACTAAAACATTTATTAATATTCCAAATTTCTCACGAAGACTGAGAATGGCTTTTGATACTAATTTACGACAACTATGTACGTTAATCTTTAATAATTCAGATATTTGTTCATAATCATATTCTTGTACATATCTAAGGTAAATAATTTCACGCTGTCGGTTAGTAAGTGAATCAAGCATTAAATTAATTTCATTTTTAACCTTAAGTTGCTCCTCTTCTTCAATAAGACTGTCTTCCACATTTAATTCTATATCAAAAGGCAACTCTTCAAATGATTCGGTATTATCAATCATAATTTCTCTCATGCTTTTTTTATGCAAGTCAAATAATCTATATTTCACAGACTTGAATAGATAAAACTTGATATCTGAAACATCCTTTAATAATCCTGAATCAATAGTGATTTTTACAAAGACATCATGAATAGCATCTTTAACAACTTCTCTTTCAAAGCCAAGATAGGTACCATATATGAATAGGTCGTCCACATATAGATTATAAATATATGAAATATCTTTATTTGCTTTCACTAATATTGTAAAAATACTTAATAAAATCGATTACAAAATAAGCGAAAAAAAATGAATTAAACAGATTAAAGTTCCACATACTATAAAAGTCTTTGAGGAATTAAAATGTTGCTCATATTATTTCGAAGTATAGAACGAAATAGTATATATCTATATAAATTCTTAAATTTAATCATTTTCAGGTCTAGTCAAATTAGTATAAATACCTTTTTAAAGCATTTATAAGGTTAACAATCATTTAATTCATAAATATAGCAAAAATAACTGACTCTACCAAATTTAACTGCAGTTATTTTATCAACATTTGAGAGATTTAATCTTACCTCAAAAAAAAGAGTTATAATATTGAATTTCAATCAATAATAACAACTAATCTTTTACCTTTTGAATCGACCGACCAGGCGGTGCTGATATCTTTTAGATTCATGCTCTCGGTTTCAATCGTTAACTTGCCTGCTGCTGCCAATGCAAACATCTCTGGTAATATTTTATTGATATATAAACTCATTACTTCCGGGGTTAAAGAACCAAAACCGGATCCCATTAATAAAATATCTGCACTGCGTAAAACTCCTGATGAAATGGGAAAAGTTCTTCCGGCCATATCACCCATAGTAACAAATCTTATTTTGTCGCCATGTCTGTTCTGAAAGGCATTCATAATTAGCTCAGCGGGTTTTCCCCAAATATAATCGAGCACAATATCGATAGGTGTAGTTTGGTCTATCTCCTTTATCTGTTGTAAGAATGTTTCATCATCTTGGAGAATTGAAATGGCTACATCTGCTCCAAGAGTCTTTAAAGCTTGAAGCGACTCCTGATTTCTTCCGGTCACAATTATTTTGGATGCACCATAATATTTTGCAATCTGAACGGCTACTTTACCTGTTATTCCGGTGGCACCGTTAATTAAAACTACATCGCCTTGTTTCATTTCTGCCCTGTCTTTCAATGGAATTGCCGATCCTAAAACGGCATTTGGTAATGCTGCAGCTAAAGCAAAATCAATATTGGCAGGTAAAACAGTGTATCTGTTTGCTGATATTAATGATTTTTGACCTAAAGTACCTGTAATGCCCATTGCATAAACATTTGTACCATCAGAAAGTGTTCCCACTCCATCAGTTCCTACAACAACGGGTAACGATGAATAATGAGCATAGTAAAACTCTTTTGTTTTTACTTTGTCCAAATTCTTAAGAGCAGCGGCTTTAACATTCATCACAATTTGTGTTTCATCTTGTGGAACGGGATCGGGAAAATCAATGTAAAAGGGTACACTGTCTAATTTATTTAATACTGCTGCTTTCATATTTTTACTCTTTAAAAAATGATTTTCTTATTAATATCAATCGATCAAAATTACTGAAAAAATAATTATATCTTGCATAAAATGAATAATCCATGCCCAAAATATTCCTCTGGTTTCTAAAATGGATTTTGCTAAAAACCAACCTAAAAAACCGGCGACAATTACTCCGGTGATTCCGCCGGGACTGCCCCAATAATGAATTACACCAAAAATAAGGGCGGATATCATCGGAATGGTTTTATCAGAAACAGAACCGTGCAAACTTACAACAACACCTAAACGTGTGATAGTCTCTTCTACAAAAGAATTAGTGATGGCAAAAATAAATACAAAAGGAAGAATTTTAAGCACGTCTGCAAAAACGACTCCATTACCTTTTATACCTTGAAAATACATGACTATGGCTGTGACTAATGTTATGATTATGGCAATATTACGACCGTAATGAAACCATGTTTCATTTGATTTGGGATTAATACCTACAAGTGGTTCAGGCGTAATAGCTGCCTTGGGATTACCAATCTTAAAGTAATGTAAAAATGTATCTTTACGGAATAACCATAAAACAAATAGTACTATAAACGATAAAATGAGGGTGAAGCTTTGATGTAAAATGTGATGATTGACTTCTGAATTGAGCTTTTCAAATAAAACAATTCCGGAGGTTGAAATATTTATGAGTAATATTCCTGCGGTTGCAATAATTATCAATAACAGTAAAAGAAAATTCCTAAGCTTCATAATCTATTTAAAATTTATTACTTTTAAGTTAATCAAGCTTTAAAACTTGTCGACTGAGTTTTAAAGTGTTTTTTAATTCTGAATATGGAACGTCTTGAACATTCAGATTGTTGTTAATTGCTATTATAGCGGCAATGGCAGCTGACTGACCAAGTATCATAAAAACGGGCTCCATACGGATTGAACCATAGGCAATATGACTGGAGGAAAGACATACGGGAACAAGTATGTTTGTGCAATCGTCAGCTTTTGGAACAATAGAACCGTAAGAAATTTGATAGGGTTTTGTTGGATGAACTCCAATATCTCCCTCATTTTGCACATATCCATCTTTGGTCACATAACGTTGAACATTATGCGAATCCATAGTATATGACCCCATCCCAATCGGATCTAAAACTTCTTTTTTTCCAAGGACATCATTCTCAGTAATAATATATATCCCAATCATTCTGCGTGTTTCACGAATATAAAGCTGATATGGCCAATTACCATTGTCAATAAACTCATCTTTTGCTAATCCCCAATTTTGCATCTTTTCCCTGATATGCTTTGGAACACGCTCATTATTAGACACAAAATACAACATGCCTTTTTGATATTCAATATGTTCTTTCTTTATTTCTTCCCTTCGAGCATAGGTCGCTTCGGGATAATCGTAATTCATTCCAATAAAATCACTACTAAAAGGACCGTGGTTGTTTGTATCTGTTTTCTTATTGGGAATAACATCAAATTTATTGAACCATTCATCCCAACCGGATTCAAAAACACGGGCTAATAGCTCATAATTCTGAGGATCATAATTTTTTGGCTTGGCAAAAGGAACACGGTTTAAAGGATGATTGCTCATACATAACCTGAAACAGTATGCCTGAATTTTATTGTCACCTGAACAATTGGACTGAATATTTTCATCTGAGATATATGGTAATAATCCACTTGATGGATCATTGGGAATAATATAAGGGTCTATCTTTTCCTTAAAATAATGAGAATGATGAAAAACACCTGCTTGTACTCCATTCCATTGTTCACCATAAACAGAACAGGCTTCGCGACCGACAGTATAACTCACACCGGCTGCAGCCATCAAATCTCCTTCGTAAGTGGCGTCTATAAATATTTTCGCATTAAATACATTTCCGGATAAGGTGGTTATGGATACAATCTTTTTGTTTTTAATATGTACTCCCGAATCTCTGTTTAACCACTCTGCTCTGAATATCTCTATGCCATTCTCTTTAATAAAATCCTCAAATATCTGCTCGGCGACATGTGGCTCAAAAATCCACATTGTACGACTTTCTCCATCTATTGCAGGTGTACCCTGACCTTTGTTACCATATTCCGATTGATTCTGCCATTTCCATGATGTGGAATCATTATAATGAAGCCAAACACGATGATAGAACTCACGGGATAACCCACCAATCACTTCTTTATTTCCTGTATCGGTAAAACCTAGACCGTTGGACGAAAGTCCTCCAAGATGGGTGTCCGGCGAAACAATAATTACTTTCTTTCCTGATTGGGCGACTTCTACAGCGGCAATTACGGCGGCAGACGTTCCTCCATAAATAACGACATCTGCTTTGTATGTCTTTGAACTCGCATTGCATGAAAACGATAAGTAAATTGCTGTAATTAATAAGATTAAAACTAAAACTCTGTGATTCATATTTATTTACTTAATATTTTATACAAATGGACGGAGTAATCTGAAAATTCATCTGAAAAACTTCCGTCTTTATCAATTTGCAATGTTCTATTCTCACCAATGACTTCTACTTTTTTGCCTTTTTCGATAGCGAATCTGGCAGTGGATCTATCAGGACGCATTGATATTGCAAAAACATAATAGTCTTTGCCTTTTTTCTTTACAATAAAATCAATGGGAACTAATGGATTACTGCTTTTTACGGTTACAAAATTCTGAATTGTTGGACTGTTTAAAATTGATGCTAAACTTGTAATTTGATGATTGATAATACCTGCTGATGTTATCATCTCTTTATCATGCAAAAATGCTGCGGTATTAGTTGGATTGGAAAAAGAATGACAAAAATATCCGATTCCTGAAGCTCCATGAATCAATGCCATCCAAACTTCGGACTTGACTTCAGCTGTGGTTGGCTTCCTTGCATTTTCATCGCCAATCTTGGTGGTTTCAATCCAACACCAGGCAGGTTTTGAATAGTCGGACCATAAACGAAGACTGTCAAGCCCTTTTGCAACATACCAAATACTGTCTTTCACCTCTTTCTCATTGCTATTTACCGGATATACATCAAAAGAAACAATATCACAACCTTTCAAATAACCATTATTTGAAATTTTGTACATATCAGTTTCTCCGGTACATTCTCCGCGACCAAACCAACGGTTTACTGCAACTCCCCTGCCTACATTCAGATAAACAGGACGAGAAGGATCTATCTCTTTTATTCTGTTATAATTCTGAATAATAATCGATGGATCAATGCATGGGTCGTATTTTTGTGTACGTTCATTCCATTGTGCATTATCAGGCTCATCACCTTGTAACCAACCGTAAATAAGGGGTTCGTTAAGATTATGACGACAAAATTCATTCAACTCGGGTAAAACCTTCATATCTGAGGCTTTTAACAAATCTAATTTTGATTGATCTAAACCACCCCAAATACCTACAAACATGTTTATTCCATAATTCTTATAAGAAATTGCATCATCGGGATTCTGAAGCCATACAGCTATAGGAAAAAAGTCCGGATCAGCATTTATGGTTGATAAATTCTTACTACTTAAAGTTAAACTTTTACTGCTACAGGAAACGAGACCGCAAACAAGCGTTAAACTGATGATAAACAGCATCTTTTTCATAGTACAAATGCATTAAATCTTTAAAAATTATATCTTTGCATAAAAGTAAGCCATTTAAAGCAATGAATACAAACAAAGTTATAACTATTTCTCAGTTAACCAAAGATTTTCCCGTAGGGGAAAGTTATTTCAGGGCTCTCGAAAATATCAATCTTGAAATAGAAGAAGGTGAATTCACTGGGTTTGTGGGACCAAGCGGCTCAGGAAAAACCACATTGCTTAATATCATTGGCTCATTAGATAAACCAACATCGGGAACTGCGGTTATTCTTGGTAATGATGTGTCCAAACTTAACACAAAAGAATCGGCGGCTCTCAGAAATCTGCATATCGGTTTCATCTTTCAAAGCTATAACCTTCTACCAATTTACACGGTTTTTGAAAACGTTGAATTTGCACTGCTCCTGCAAAAAAAAAGTAAGGAAGAACGCTACAAAGCAGTAATGGAATCATTGGAATGGGTGGGACTTACAGATAAGAAAGATTCTCGCCCTACGCAATTATCGGGAGGAGAAAGCCAACGTGTCGCAATCGCAAGAGCAATGGTAAAACACCCGACTATCGTATTGGCAGATGAACCATCGGCAAACCTGGATGCAGAAAATTCTCACCATATTCTGCAAACTATGGCACAATTAAATAAAGAATTGAATACGACATTTATTTTTGCTACACATGACGAAAAAGTAATGCAATACTTGCAAAAAATCATTACTTTAAAAGATGGACGGATTGAAAGTGAATATAACAAATAACGCTATGTTAATCCAAACTGCATTCAAAAATATTATTAGGGGTGGAAAAAGAACTTGGCTAAATGTGGTTGTTCTTTCGTTTGTTCTTGTAATTATGGTGGCATACAACGGACTACTGGATGGATGGATGGAAGAATCACGCCGCGACACAATCGACTGGGAAAGTGGGTGGTCTCAATTATGGCATCCTAAATATGATAAATACGATATCTTTACACTTCAAGATGCTCATGGAATTATACCTAAAGATATTAAAAGACTGATTGATAATGGAGTGGCGACACCAATTCTTGTCATTCAGGCGTCTATTTATCCACATGGACGCATGCAAAATATTGTACTTAAAGGAATCAACACTGAACAAAATATTCTGAAAATACCTTCTGAAAAAATAAAAACTGAGGATGAAGATATTCCTGCAATAATTGGAACACGTATGGCAAAATCAACGGACTTGAAACAAGGAGACCGTATAATGATAAGATGGAGAGACAAAAATGGGGTGTTTGATTCTAGACAATTACTAATTACACATATATTTGAAACAAAAATTGGCTCAGTAGATTCCGACCAGATTTGGATAAATATAAATGATCTGTATCAAATGACTGGAATGGGAAACGAAGCGACTTATATCGTACTTAATAAAGAGGCCAAAATCAAATCTGATTTATCTGGATGGAAATATAAGTCCGACTATTTCCTCTTGTCTGATGTCAGGGCTATGGAAAAAGCGGAAAGAGTGGAATCAATTATTATTTTTATCATATTACTGTCTTTGGCACTTTTGGCTGTTTATGATACACAAACGCTCTCTATCTTCCGTCGACAAAAAGAGATCGGAACGTATGTAGCACTTGGAATGACACCAAAAAAAGTTACTTCTCTTTTCACACTCGAAGGAACTACTTATAGTGTCTTGGCTGTTCTTTTCGCGGCAATCTGGGGAACACCGCTGCTATACTTATTTGCAAAAACTGGATTACCTATGCCGGAAGCTTATACAAACATAGGACTTCCGCTGGGTGAGGCTATCTATCCGGTATACAAAATCACATCTCTCATTAAAACAATAATACTGCTCATAATTTTATCGGCAATTATTAGCTACATCCCGGCACAAAAAATTGCAAAACAAAATATTGTATATGCTTTGAAAGGTAAAATTAATTAAACTATAGGATATGTTTGACTTTATCTATAAGGGAATAATAAGGGACAAAAAACGCAGTCTGTTACCAATAATTGTAGTGACAATTGGTGTTTTTGTTGTCGTTTTCTCGGATGGTATCATTGGTGGCATGATCAATAACATGATTTCAATGACTGCAAACTTCCAAACAGGTCACGTAAAAGTAATGACGCGTGCATATGCTAAACAAGAAAATGAAAAACCTATCGATCTGTCAATACTTAATGCTGGGGAATTAATCAATCAACTGAAAAAGGATTATCCTATAGTTGATTGGACACCGCGAATAATGTTTGGAGGGTTACTTGATATTCCTGATCAAAAAGGTGAGACAAAAGCTCAGGGACCGGTTTCGGGAATTTCTGTAGATTTTCTTACAACGGGAAGCAATGAGTTGAAACGACTCGGAATAAAAAAAGCTATAATAGATGGAACTCCAATAAATAGACCGGGACAAATACTTGTGAGTGTCGATTTTGCTGAGAAATATAATGTAAAACCGGGAGATATAGTGACTTTCTTTGGCTCAACAATGTACGGATCAATGACATTTTCCAATTTTACAATTGCCGGAATAGTACGTTTCGGAAATAGTATGCTGGATCGAGGGGCAATAATGATCGATATTTCAGATGCACGCTTACTTTTGGATATGGATAATGCGGCTGCTGAAATTGTTGGATTCCTGCCCGAAGGAAAATATAACAACGAAAAAGCTGAAGAAATAAAAAAATCTTTCAATGATAAATGGACAAATAATAAGGATGAATATGCTCCTATTATGACTCAACTGATGGATCAGGAAATGATGAGCGCGACATTAGGATATGCAAAAAGAATGTCTCTAATAATGATCGTTTTACTTATTATTGCACTTGCTATCGTTCTTTGGAACGCAGGCATATTGGGGGGTATAAGAAGATATAATGAGTTCGGAATAAGACTGGCAATGGGCGAAGAAAAAAAACATATTTTCAATTCTTTAATGATTGAATCTCTTATCATTGGTATAATTGGTTCAATCTTGGGAACTACTTTAGGTTTTATGGCATGCCTCATCTTGTCGAGACATGGGATTGACTATAGTGCGGTTATGAGAAATGTGTCACTAATGATGGATCCGGTAATTCGCACAACAATTACTCCTCGAATGTTATATTCTGGAACAATACCGGGAATTATTTCTATTCTCGTCGGAACAGCATTGGCGGGACAGGCAATTTATAAAAGAAACACGGCTATGCTGTTCAAAGAACTGGACTAGTAATTTTCATATTCTTTGATAAAAAAATGAATAATGCAATTAATGAATGATGAACCTATGAAAAAACAAATTATAAAGATTATCATTTGTAATATGGCTTTAATGGTTTCAATACCATTAATAGCTCAGGATGGTAATAAAATGCTTCAAGATATTGACGATAATCTATCGGCTAATTCACGAATTATTGAATCTACTATGATAATTCATGGGAAAAGAAACGACCGTACTATTACTTCAAAAAGCTATACAATGGGTACGGATAAGTCGTTGACTGAATATATGAGCCCACCGCGCGAAAAAGGTACCAAAATGCTTAAACTGAGCAATGAAATGTGGGTATATTCTCCAACGACGGATCGTACAATAATGATTTCTGGACACATGCTGAGACAATCTGTAATGGGTTCGGATTTATCGTATGAGGATATGATGGACGACCGAAAACTTACTGTTATTTATAATGCGAATATCGAGGGAACAGAAAATTATAATGGAAAGGATTGTAAGGTATTAATACTCATCTCTAAAGTAAAAGATGCTGCATATCAGAAACAAAAAATGTGGGTGGATACAAATTATTTAATTCCACTGAAAATTGAACTTTATGCGAAAAGTGGTCAATTACTTAAAATGATCACAATGAGTGATATCAAACAGACCGAGGGACGGTGGTTCCCTATGAAAATGACCTACAAAGATATGCTGGCAGAGGGTGATGGTACGGAATGGGTCATAAACTCTATTACATTTAACAAACAAATCCCTGATTATATTTTCAGTAAAGCAAGTCTCAAAAAATAAATGAAGAAAAAACTTTTAGTCATATTTATTCTTTCTATTTGCTTTGGATTAGTATGTTACGCCCAAGATAGTGATTCTGTTAAATCGCATCATTATTTCCAATTTAATGGACAATTATCGGGTTGGGGTAATATTACTCCTGACATAAATACAAAGGGTTGGATTGGTACTAGATATATTCCTCAAATTAATTACGGCTATCACCTCAAAGATAACCAATTAATCGATTTTGAAGGTTCTGCCAATTTATATGGTGAACTTGGAATAGTATCTCTGAATAATATTTCTGTTGATGCAAAAATTAAACCTTACCGACTATGGACAAGATTTTCAAATACTCAAAACGAATTCAGAATTGGATTACAAAAAATAAATTTCGGTTCTGCACTGATGTTTCGTCCGTTAATGTGGTTCGATAAGATGGACCCACGCGATCCTTTGCAAATGACCGATGGGGTTTGGGCAATGCTTTACAGACACTATTTTTCAAATAATGCAAATATTTGGCTTTGGACTTTGGGAGGTAACAAAGACACAAAAGGATGGGAATTATTCAAAACGTCTGGTAATTTCCAACCTGAAATTGGGGGCCGATTTCAAATCCCTTCACCAAAAGGGGAATCGGCTTTCAGCTATCATTACAGAATGGCGGATATATCTAATCTTATGATGCCGGTATCTCAGGTGAAAGAACACAAGTTTGGACTGGATATCCGTACGGATATTATAGTAGGATTATGGATGGAATCGACCTGGACTTATCATAACAGAGATATAGGTCTACTAACTAATCAAAACATGATTACAGTTGGAACAGATTATACTTTCCCAGTAGAAAATGGCATAGGAATAACAGCTGAACATATGATTTACAGTATGAGCAAAAAGGCTTTTAATTTTGATAAAAACTCTAATTTCACTGGATTAGCACTAAATTACCCGGTTACATTATTCGATAATATTAATACAATGATATTTTATGATTGGGAAAATAATCATGTTTATTCTTTTATTAATTGGCAAAAACAATTTAATAACATTAGCTTTTATTTAATGGGTTATTGGAATCCTACATCTTATAATATCCCGGGACAAAGCAATTTTTCGAGGTTTGCAGGTAAAGGAGTGCAATTAATGGTTGTCTGGAATCATTGATAAATCATCAATTCTTCATTTTTTTTTGGATTTTCTTTTTTATAATCTTTTTTCTTTAATTTTGAACTTTTCCTCTCGACTATTGAGTTGAATATTCAAGCTTGTAAAATTAATAATATAGTTATGTCAAATTTCCGTTTAAAGGTGTTTCATACAGTTGCAATGAATCTTAACTTTTCTAAGGCTGCTGAATTGTTGTATATTTCACAACCAGCTGTAAGCAAAAATATTAAAGAACTGGAAATTGAATTGGATATTAAATTATTCGACAGAATAGCAGGTAAGGTAAGAATGACTGATGCGGGTAGGATTGTTTTTGATTACGCTGAATCTGTACTGAAATTAGAGAAAGAATTGTTGTTTAATCTGGGGTCTTTAAAAAGAAAATATTCGGGTAGTTTGAAAATTGGAGCAAGCACAACAATCGGACAATATATTATTCCTTCTGTTCTTGCTCAATTTCATGAAGAAAACAAAGATATTGAACTTTCTTTATTGAACGATAACACGGAGAAAATTGAAAATGCTTTACTCAAAAACGAAATTGATATCGCTATTGTTGAAGGTTCTTCAAAAAATAATTTAATAAAATATATTCCATTTCTTAAAGATGAAATTGTGGCAATTGTACACACGTCACAACCTCTTTCTCAAAAGGATGAAATAAGTATTGATGAACTGAAAAAGATACCTTTGGTACTGCGCGAAGAGGGTTCGGGAAGCCTTGAAGTGATTGCTGAAAAACTGAAAGAACATGATATTAAACTTACGGATATGAATATTGTCTTGCACTTGGGAAGTACAGAAAGCATCAAATCTTACTTGGCTTACTCAAATTCAATGGGATTGATATCGGTTAACGCTGTTGCAAAAGAAATAGCAAATGGCGAATTTAAAATTATTGATATCGATGATCTTGAAATTAATCGTATCTTTTATTTTATACACCCACATGGACAGTTATCTGGATTGCCGGAAATGTTTATGAATTTTACACAAAAGATTATAACCAGAGGTTATGGACTATAACATTTTTTGATATACACGTTGGACTTTTTTATATGATCTTTGCAGGCAAAATATTAATTTATGATGTCTGTAAAATCAAAAAAAGTTGTTTTAAGGAAAAGCGTTTTCATTGTCGCTGCCTTATTGTGTTTATGCCCTTTTATTCAAGCTCCTGTTGCTTTACTCACAGGTTTTATACTATCATTTACTATTGGTCATCCATTCCCAAATTTTAATAAAAAGGCTGTAAAATATTTACTGCAGGCATCGGTTGTGGGACTGGGATTTGGCTTGAATATTTATGAGGCTGCAGAAGTTGGAAAAGAAGGGGTTGTTTTTACAGTAATAAGCATATTTACTACAATTTTTGTGGGCCTTTTTCTGGGGAAAATATTATCTACTCCAAAAAAAACAAGCATATTAATATCAACTGGTACTGCAATCTGCGGAGGTAGCGCTATCGCAGCAATGACACCGGTAATAGACGCAAATGAAAACGAAACTTCTGTTTCTTTGGGAATTATATTTGTGCTGAATTCTTTGGCTTTATTCATCTTCCCGGTAATTGGGGAACTCCTGAATATGACTCAGGAACAATTCGGCTTTTGGTCGGCAATCGCTATTCATGACACAAGCTCCGTTGTAGGCGCGGCTCAGAAATATGGTGATGAGGCTCTCAAAATTGCGACAACAGTCAAACTGGAACGTGCACTTTGGATCATTCCTGTTTCTTTGATCACAGCGTTCTACTATAAAAAAAATGGTAACAAAATAGCTATTCCGTATTTCATATTTCTTTATGTCTTGGCAATGGTCATAAACACTTTTGTTCCAAATATTGAATCTATTAGCGCTGTTATTGTTTATATTGCAAAACGTGGACTTACGCTTACCTTGTTCTTAATTGGTGCAGGACTCTCAAAAGAGGCACTAAAAGCAATTGGAATAAAACCATTAATACAAGGAATTTTATTGTGGGTATTTATATCTGTTTTATCATTGATAGCTATTCTTTATATTAAATAATACCTGGATTCAAAATCTTAGTTGGATCAATCAAGATGTGTTTATCAAATGTGACTGATCAAAACAGTATTACTTTTTGTATAAATTCAAAAGTAATAACTTTGTACCTAAGAAATATGATAATTCAGAATGAACAAATATAGTAGAATTCTTATTCAACCTCTCAGAACATTAAAAAATAAAACTTTTGCAAAACTCTTTTTGTCTCAGACTGCAAGCCTTTTTGGAGATGCTTTTACTTGGCTGGGACTGGCATTGGTGTCTTATTCTGTTAATCCTGAAAAATCTGCTGTAATACTGGCTACTGCTCTCACATTACGTGTGGCGGCGTACATATTTTTTGGACCGTTTGCAGGGGTGGTCTCTGAACGTTTCAAAAGAAAAAGTATTCTCTTAATTACACAAGGATTCAGGGTAATCGTTCTATGTCTGATTATTTTTATAAATACTGAATGGCAATTATATGTACTGATTTTTTTACTGAACGTGGCTGCTGCATTTTTTACACCTACTTATCGGGCTATTATTCCACAAATAGTTCCAAAAAATGAGTATAGGGAGGCTAATGGATTCTCAATGGCTGCCTTTCAAATGCTTAGTGTATTTGGACCGGCTTTGGCGGGCATATTTGCCGTTTGGTTAGGCGCTAAACAATTGTTTCTGGTTAGTGCATTCATGATTTTATTGGGTATCACAATCATATTAACTATCTCTGCAAATGAATTGCAAAAAGGTGTTGTAATCAATAAAGGGAATTTTAAAGATGGATGGAATAGCGTTATAAATGGTATTCAATCGCTTTTTGGAAACAAAATTCTACGCTTTTCATTGAGTATGGAGTTCGTTGCTGCTATTGCAGGTGGATTGGTACTGGTAAATACAGTGGGATTGGTAAAGAATTCAATGGGACTGGATGATTCTCATTACGGACTTATAATGGCGCTCTTTGGAGTAGGTGGTGCAATAACAGCTTTCTTACTAGGTAGTTTAGATAGAACAAAAACTCGTGCTAAATCTCTGATTGGCGGAGCTTTACTAATTGGCATCGCTGTGTGTTTCGCCAACTTTGCTTCTTTCAACGGGTTATTGTTCTTATGGGTTTTTGCGGGAGTGGGACAAACTCTTGCCGATTTACCTTCTGAAACTTTGATTGGCGAAAATATTACTAGAAACAATCAGGCTAAAGTTTATGGGGCTCATTTTGCATTTTCACACTTGTGGTGGTTCATCGCTTATCCATTTGCGGGGTTCTTGGGAACAACTTTTCCAAATTACTCATTTCTTTACGGAGGATTAATCACTATTTCACTGACAATAATAGCAATCATTGTTTTTAAGCCACAAGTGAAATAGTGATTAATCTGGTTATACACAACCTTATATTTATTTTCCTGTTACTTGTTTTACTAATGCATTAAGAGTAGTTTCAATATTATCTCCAGAGATTGATAAATAACGATGTTTACCGTTTTCATTTGAAGTAAATATGCTTTTACCTGCTTTGTCTATTTCAACAGTACCGCTTGGCGACAAATCAAAATAGGACTTCTCTGGCTCAATAGCATATAACACGGATGTTAAATCCCAAGTCTCTCTGTCATAGGGCATCTTTAGATATGTCTTATAAGATATACTAAGTGGATGATCGAATTTGAAATCATTTAATATACTCTGATGTGGATATAATAGTTTACTGCCTATTTCCCAACCACTGGCTACTATCTCAGTTGGCCATTCAGCAAAGACTTTTTGAGAGGCTTCCAAATCTTGAACAATATTAAATTCGGCAAAATCTTGCTCATTGTTATACAAACCACCCATAACGGATAATAATTTTACTTTCTTCGCAATTAGTTCTCTTCCACTTAACTTGCTATATTCGTCTGGTTGAGATTCTAATAACCTTTTCAAATTGGTTTCAGGGCCTACAGCAATAAATATGACAGAATGATCTTTTTGAGATGCCAAGAGTTTGCGCAACAGCTTGTATCCCTCTGGCAATCGGTCACTGAGACCTCGCTTAGGCTTTAATATCTTTCTCCCTTCAATAATTGTGTCCAAAGTGGTGCGTACAAATTTACTATCTTCAGGATTTACACCATTATAAGCATAGCCTAATGGGATTTCACCTCTGTTGTTAAAACGACAATAGCCATCAAGATACTGCGCTGTATATGGATTGCATTTCCCAATGGTTATCCCAAGAATATTAATCTTTCCTGCTTTTTCATAATTGAACAGCATCTGTAATGCTAAAACATCGTCAACATCATTTCCTAAATCGGTATCGAAAATAACTGGTAACAACTCTGATTTAGCTTCTCTGTTATATACACTCGAACAGAAAATAAACATGAGTCCTGCAAATAATATAAATTTCAAAATTTTCATAACAATAGATATTTGATTGTAATAATGATTTAGAAAAAAAATACTCTGGTGAATTCTGAGTCATCTTAGGATTAACTGAATTGTGTTTATTCATATCCATGATACAAGTATAATGCACCATAAGTCCAGTTGGGACCGCTAATATTGGGATAATTGAAACGATCCATCATAAGTGATACATACCTAAACGGATAACCTTCTGGCAACTGAACAATATTGGGCCATATTCTTGTTCCGGATGTTTTGTCCCAAGGCGGCAAATCCATATTGAGAATGCCTGCATCAGTAAGTTCTGGATAGGTGTAAATGTGAATTTTTCTGTCTTCACTTCCTGAAAAACAATATCGTTTGTCACCAATTCGCTGTATCGAGGTGCCGGTTGAGTTGTACTTTACAGGACCGGCTATTCGATGATAGTTTTTATTCCACTCTGGTGACTCAAGCATAATTGCTTTGTATCCATTTATATTTTCACAGGCAAGTAACCGCCATTTTTGGACATCTGAATCGAATAAAATATGAGGGTCTTCATAATCTCCAATCATTCCCATCGGAGTTGCGTTCATTATAGAAATACCAAAACGGGGATCTTTTTTACTTTCAATAGCAAGTAATTGTTTTTTTTCTTCGGGATTAGCATACGCACTGAACCCGGTAGTTAGACCTCGCCAGCATTTTTCATTCCGATCGAAAAAGATATGAGATGCTACTTCGTTGCGGAGTAATCCATCGTTGCGGTCAAATAAAATGATCCCTTCAAAACGTAGGTCAAAAACGGTTGGATTCAGACTGAAAACGCCTTGAATATGATGAGGTAACGCACGACCACGAATAGTCATCGTATACCACAATCGTCCTTGATCGAGCAAAGGTTCTCCATCTTCATAAGTAATGGCACGAATATCGGCGAGACCCATTCCTGAACTTAACGCTGATTCAATTTTGTCGATTGCCAAAAGACCTTTATTTATCGAAAAATATAAATTTGACTGAAAAGAGTTTATATACTGCTTTTTTCGCAAATCAATAAACGAGGCAAAATCTGATTGAGCAATTGGTTCCGGCAAACCATCTTTTTGTACGAACAGCGTAAACCCGCTTCCAAGCATTTGAAGAATGATTCTTTTCTCTATATTATATTTACCTCTTCCTTTGTTGAAAATAGACTGGTTAACAACCGTATTTGATTCTTTCACGTACTTTTGATTAACATCAAGTATCTCTTTTCCATTATGACTGATGGTAATAAAAAACTGTTCTGTTTTTTCAGGATTGGAAAACTCATATCCTACTTCACCATGACCGCTTAACATGTCTATATCTATAATATAAACAGCAAAAGGATTAAAACCGCCAAACCATATAGAAGCCTGAGATTCTTTGTCGGATTGAATAAATAATTGATCATTTTTTAACTGAACATCCGGATAAATTCCGGAATATAATGTAGTCGGATGCATAGCGGACATTCCGATTAATTCCCCTGGATTTAAACTGGCCAAAGGAATTTTCTGATTTTCATCGAAGATAAACCTTCGAACTCCCTGACGTACAAATTTAATTTCATCGGGAGATATGCTTGTTTGAGCGTTTACTCTTCCAACTAATAACAGTACAAGAAAAAGTAATATACGAATATATAATCTAATCATTGATTTCATTTTCTCATTACTTATTTATTTACAGTTCATTACTTTATCACTTTTGGTTATAGTTATAGTTACAGTTACGTCAGTAAGTTATAATAGGTCAACTAACATTTAAAGTTTATCAAAAAACGATCAAAAATAACAATGTATTTTTTTATAATGCAATTTTAGTTAATTATATTCAATTATTCTACAAAAAAGAAATAAATCTTGAAATGGGGAGTTAGGACAATTATTGCAATTTATATATTCTGTCTATTTAACACTTTATTAATTAATTTATTTACTATCTTTGTAGATATTAAAAAAAATCATCGAAAATGGAAACATCAGATTCCTATAAACTCGAAATCTGTGCTAACTCAGTGGCCAGCTGCATCGAAGCTCAAAAAGGGGGCGCTTATCGTGTCGAACTTTGCGCTGGAATCCCGGAAGGGGGCACTACTCCTTCTTTTGGAGATATTTCTCTGGCAAGAGAATTGTTGCATATTAAATTGAATGTGATAATCAGACCAAGAGGTGGTGATTTTCTTTACTCTGATCTGGAACATCGCATAATGCTCAAGGATATTGAGATGGCTCTAAAAATTGGGGCTGACGGTATTGTGATTGGATGCCTGACTGCTGATGGCGATGTGGATATCCAACGAAACAAAGAACTGATTGATGCTGCGGGTGATATGAGTATTACATTTCATAGAGCTTTTGATAAATGCAGAAATCCTTATGAAAACCTGGAAAAAATTATTTCATTGGGATGTGATCGAATTCTTACATCGGGACAACAACCTAAAGCTGAACAAGGACTTCCACTTTTAAAGGAACTGGTGGATATGGCTGCTGGTAGAATAATCATCATGCCGGGAAGTGGGGTGAATGAAGATAATATTGCACATATCGCGACAGAAACGGGAGCAAAAGAATTCCATATGTCGGCTAGAATTGCTTTGCAAAGTGAAATGAAATATAGAAACCCTGCAGTCTCAATGGGGGGAACAAATATAACTATTAATGAATATAAACAACTCGTGACTAGCGCAGAACGGGTGAGAAAATCTTTAATTCAGTTACAACCAAAAGCTTAAAACTGATTTACTAAATTAATATACAAAAAAAGAATGAAAAAAATTGGCCAATTTATGATGACTTTAGCTGCAGCAGGACTACTTTTTTCTTGCAATGGCTCTGGAACTAAAGAAGCAATAGTGGCAAATTACCAGATTGTCCCGCTTCCTCAGGAAGTTACAACAACAGAAGGTACGCCTTTTGGTTTGTCTTCTTCAACAAAAATTGTTTACCCTGAGGGTAACGAGAAAATGCAGCAAAATGCTGAATTCCTAACGGAATTTTTGCAAAATGCTACTGGAGTGAAAACAGCGACGACAACAGCGACTGATGAAAATGCAATTATTCTGGAACTTGGACTGGAAAATGAAAATCCAGAAGCTTATCGACTTACTGTTGACGACAAAACAATTCACATCACTGGTTCAAGCGAAGCTGGCGTTTTTTATGGAATTCAAACTTTGCGTAAAGCAACTCCTATAGGAAAAAAAATAAAAGTGTCTTATCCTCAGGCTACTATTAATGACCAACCTCGATTTGGATATAGAGGAATGCACCTGGATGTTGCAAGACACTTTCAATCTGCTGAATTTGTTAAGAAATTTATTGATATGCTTGCATTACATAATATCAATACTTTTCATTGGCATTTGACAGAAGATCAGGGCTGGAGAATCGAAATAAAGAAATATCCTAAACTTACAGAAATTGGATCAAAAAGAAGCGAGACTGTTATTGGCAGAAACTCGGGCGAATACGACGGAACACCTCATGGTGGTTTCTATACACAAGAAGAAATAAAAGAAATTGTTGCGTATGCACAAAAACGTTTTATTACTATTGTTCCTGAAGTGGATCTACCGGGACATATGTTGGCTGCATTAGCTGCATATCCCGAATTGGGCTGCACAGGCGGACCTTACGAAGTAGAAAAGAACTGGGGAGTTTTTGATGATGTGCTATGCGCAGGAAAAGAAGAGACTTACACTTTCCTTGAAGATGTTCTAACAGAGGTTATTGATTTGTTCCCTTCAAAATATATTCATATTGGTGGAGACGAATGCCCAAAAACTCGCTGGGAAGAATGTCCTGATTGCCAAAAACGTATTAAGGAACTTGGACTGAAAGATGGTGAACATAAAAAAGAATTCTATCTGCAAAGCTATGTGACTGCACGTATTGAAAAATTCCTTAATGATAAAGGAAGAAGCATAATCGGATGGGATGAAATTCTGGAAGGTGAACTGGCGCCAAATGCTACAGTGATGTCTTGGCGAGGAATGGGCGGTGGAATCAAAGCTGCTCAAATGGGACACGATGTGATCATGACTCCTACCAACTTCTGCTATTTCGATTATTATCAGACAAATGATACAAAAAATGAACCACTGGCAATTGGTGGATACTTACCAATCGAAGTTGTTTATAATTTTGAACCGGCACCGGATGATCTTACAGAAGAACAAAAATCACACATATTAGGACCACAGGCTAACTTATGGACTGAATATGTAAAGACTTCTGAACATGTGGAATATATGACAATGCCGAGAATCGCTGCACTTAGCGAAGTGCAATGGTCTAATCCGGAAAAGAAAAATTATAATGATTTCCTTTCTAGATTGCCGGGATTGATCAAAATATATGATCAAATGGGATATAATTATGCGAAACATGTGTTCAACGTACAGGTTACTCTTACTCCTAACAACGACACAAACGCTCTTGACGTTGAAATGACAACAATTGATAATGCTCCCATTTATTATACACTGGACGGAACAGAACCTACGGAGAAATCAATTAAATATGAAGGTAAATTCAATATTAAAAAGAATGCAACTCTTACTGCTGCAGCTTTTCGTGATGGAAAACCGGGACCTCTCTTTTCTGAATCTGTAACAGTAAACAAATCGACTTTTAAACCGATTACTTTATTGTCTAAACCGGATGATAATTATACATACACTGGCGCAAGCTTACTTTCTGATGGATTGAAAGGTAAAGAAGCAAACTATCGCACTGGTAGATGGATTGGATTTAGTGGAAAAGATTTGGTGGCTGTCATAGATTTATTAGAACCTGCGGAAATCTCGTCTTTACAACTGCAGACTTGCGTTAACACGGGCGATTGGGTTTTTGATGCTTCACAAATTGTTGTGGAAACTTCTGATGATAATGTAAAATTCAAACCTGCGGGAAAACTGGATATTGTTGATGCGCATAAAGATCATTGGTACGAAATATCTGGACATACAGTTAATTTAGAACCGGTAAATGCACGTTATTTCAAAATTACAGTGAAACCAACTGTAATGCCTGAATGGCATCCGGGCAAAGGAAAAACTGCTTATGTTTTTGTCGATGAAATAGCTTTGAACTAAAATTTAGAATATTTTACACGCTTTTTAAGTGAGAATGGGAGTGAAAACATTTATTGTTTTCACTCCCATCGTTTTTATTCTACTAAACTGTATAATGCTTTAATCTCTTCTGCCCACACTTGCTCGTCGGGGGTTTCAAGAATTAGTGGAATATTGTCCATGCGTGGATCATTCATGATAAAACGAAACAAATCCATACCCATAACTCCTTTACCAATACTATCATGACGGTCTACATGGGTAGCTAATTCTTTCTTGGAATCATTAATATGCATTCCCCTTAGATACCTGAAACCTACAATTTGATCAAAGGCTGCAAAGGTTTTATCATATCCGGCACGGGTACGGATTTCATATCCGGCAGCTAATGTATGGGCTGTATCAAGACAAACACCAACTCTACTTTTATCCTCTACTTTGTCAATGATATGGGCTATTTGCTCAAATGTGTGACCTACATTACTGCCCTGCCCTGCCGTATTTTCAATAACAGCTGTTACTCCGGATGTCTTGTCAAGTGCAATATTTATTGATTCTGCAATTCGGTCTAAACAGGCATCAATAGAAATAGCTTGCAAATGACTGCCGGGATGAAAATTTAATCGGTTCAATCCTAATTGTTCACATCGCTGCATCTCATCCAAAAATGCTGCGCGGGATTTATTAAGACCTTCTTCTTCAGGATGACCAAGATTAATAAGATAACTGTCGTGAGGTAAAATATAATCGGCATTATAACCAAGCTCATGACAACGGGCTTTAAATAGCTCAACATTCTTTTCAGAATAGGGATTTGCAAACCACTGACGCTGATTCTTTGTGAATAAAGCAAATGCTTTAGCACCTATCGCATGGGCATTTATGGGTGAATTTTCAACACCTCCACTTGCACTAACATGTGCTCCTACATATTTCATAAATAAATTATTTAATTTTATTCTATATAAACAAAGATAGTTAGGTTTTTGTTATAATATTTGATTTGCTTCTTTTCAATTTTTAATCTCTAACCTCTAACAAATAAAAGTATGGATTTATCAGAATTACTAAACAGTCCCACGGGACAGTCAATCCTGAAGGGTGTCTCAGGTAAGTTGGGGATGGATCAAAATCAGGCTACGCAAGCTGTAAAGATGGCTTTACCTACTATCTTGGCTGGCTTGAACAAAAACGCTCAGTCTCCTGAAGGTGCACAAAGCCTAAACAATGCGCTCGAAGATTCAAGACACGACGGAAGTTTACTCAACAATTTAACAGAAATGCTGCTAAACAATCCTGATGAGATTAAAACTGATGGAGATGGCATTTTAGGACATATATTCGGAGAAAGAAAATCTGTAGTTGAACAGGGTATTTCAAGGAAAACGGGTGCTTCGACGGGACAAATAGGATCACTACTTTCAATGCTTGCTCCAATTGTAATGGCTTATCTGGGAAAAAAGAAACGGCAGAGTAATATCGAGGCCGGCGGATTGAGCAACATGCTGGGCAACTTACTTGGAGGAGGTAGTCAACAACAAACACAACAACAAGGCGGAGGTGGTTTAATGGATATGATTACCGGTGCACTGGATAAAGATGGCGATGGAAATATGCTGGACGATTTGATGGAAATGCTGGGAAATAGAAAATAATTAACTTTTTTTTCTATATCGCTTAAACCAACATTAAGAAATCAAGTCTATCAAATTAAATCAACCTAATAAAACAAAAATAAATGAAACAAAAACTATTAAATGTGCTGATAATAACTGCTATCACAGCAATGGCTTTTGCAGTGTCTTCTTGTACAGATGACTCTCCTACTTATAATGAGACTCAATGGGAAATAATAAATATCTCAGTGCCTTCAGGGGATTGGGATTGGGACAATACTAACGGATTCTATTCTGCTACTTACAATTTACCGGAAATGAGCGAGTTTATCTTCACAGATGGTGCTGCACTAGGATACTATTACTTTAATAATAAATCAAAAACGGCTTTGCCTTATGTGAAATCATATTTCGATGGAACAAAGTACTTTACAATTTCGTCAACTTCGTTTGTTTTTGTCTTTGCCTTATGTGAAATCATATTTCGATGGAACAAAGTATTATACCGAAACTTATAGTTGCGATTTTCAAATTGGAAATCCTTCTACGGTAACTTTCTATCTGGAAATGTCCGACTTACAAAGCTATGACGTACCTCCTTCTGCAAGTTTTCAAGTAGTTTTAATTTGGTAATTACTTTCAAATAATTATATCATAAACCGGTAATAAAAATTACCGGTTTTTTGTATTTATAAAAAGGGGTAATGCTTCGGCAACAATAAAACTGCTGCCACCAATAAATATCATATCATTTTCACCGGCTTTCTCCTTGGCCGATTCAATAGCTGATTCAACTGTTGAATATCTAGTCCCATGTAAATCATATCTTAATGCCTCATCGGCAAGAATATTCTCATCCAAGGCGCGCTCAATGGAGGCTTTAGTGAAATAATAACTGGCACCTTTAGGCATTAAAGCAAGAACAGAATTAATATCTTTGTCGTTGACCATCCCAAAAACTATGTGCAACTTGTCATAACTTTCAGATTTTAATTGTTCAGCAATGTAACGGATACCATGGGCATTGTGACCGGTATCGCAAATAATCTTGGGATTTTCTTGTAATACTTGCCAACGACCCATCAATCCGGTCAATTCAACAACATGGGCAAAGCCATTATAAACGGCATCTTCAGGAATATAAAAACCTGATTTTCGTAACTCTACTATAGATGTTAGAACAGTTTTAGCATTTTTCTCCTGTGCAAGTCCGCCTAACTCATCTTTCAATATCGGAAAATCTGACTTACTAAATATCCAGCCATTTTCAGTCTTTTGAGAGACTAAATCAAACATGGCTTCTTCTGCAAAAATAATTGGGGCTTTCTCTTTTTGGGCTTTGATATAAAAAACTTGGGCTACTTCAACATCCCCTGTTTCACCAATCACTACAGGAGTATTTGGCTTTATGATTCCGGCTTTCTCGCTGGCAATTTTCTTTAGAGTATCTCCAAGATATTGAGTATGGTCTAAACCGATATTGGTGATGATACTTAATTTGGGAGAAATAATATTTGTACTGTCTAAACGACCGCCAAGACCTACTTCAACGACTGCTATATCTATTTTCTGCTCTGCAAAATAAAGGAATGCCATTTCCATTGTCAGCTCAAAAAATGATGGCATAATGGGTTCAAAAGCTGAACGATATTTCTCTACAAAATCAACTACGTATTGTTTATCTATCATCTTGCCGTTCACACGGATTCGTTCACGAAAATCAACAAGATGGGGCGATGTATAAAGTCCTACTTTATAACCGGATTCTTGAAGTATTGCTGCAAGCAAATGAGATGTTGAACCTTTGCCGTTTGTTCCGCCTACATGGATCGTATTATATCGCTGATGCGGATGCTGAAAATAGTCGTCTAATGCAAGACTATTGTCTAATCCTTCCTTATATGCCTTATGACCTACTCTCTGGTATTCAGGCATTTGACTATATAAATACTCAAGCGTTTCCTCGTAATTCATAAATATATGTTTAAAAAGTTATGAAGATAGAGACAATTAAAAAAAGTCTCTATCTTCATTCTAAATCCCGTAAAAAAACAAGAGGGGTTAATTTTTCAAAGGTAGTACGGAATACTGCCTTGAATAGCGCAATTGTTGGTCTACATAGTTTTCGTTATACGATATTGTTACATCGGTAACTTTCCCATTTTTATCTGTAACTAATGTATAAACTGGATTCACAAATCCTTTGTAAGGTGCTAAATTCAATTTTTCATATCGAGCAAGTACTTCTTTATGCAAATCCTGATTTACCTTTACTGCATAGTTCTCAACAAGATTGCGGGCTGCTGCTTCATCACCGGTCGATTTTATACGTTGTACTTCTGCCAACAGTTGACCGAATAAATTACGCAATTTACCGTAATCATTTATAACTACGTATGTTTTACCGTCACGTTGCTTAAATTCAACAACATTATCGGGCTTTCCTTTTTCCATTACCCATGCCGAAATAAGTGCACGATTACGCATATGTGCTTGCTCAATATCTTTTCCGGGTTGAATGCGGGTAAGCTGAGTCATCAAACCGTTCATCAGGTAAGTATAATATTGTGCTTTGTATGCATTACTGTCGGGAACAAGACCTAACTCTACCATTTTGGGATCGCCAAGATAATAAAGACCAAATAAATCCGCACGAGTTTCTTCTATTGGTGATCCATAGGCTTTCAAAGCATCATCACTAACACCTGGCAACATTTTACCTGATCCGTGTCCAAGACATTCATGTAAATCGGTATGAAGATTATCTGTAATCGAACCATATTTTTTTGCGAGTGCTCGCTCTTCATCACTCCACATGAACTCTTCTTTAAAACCATTCCCTTCGGCTGCCTTATCATATGCATCTGTGATATTCTCAATAGTGACCGACTTTGAACCGTAATCTCTGCGAATCCAATTGGCATTGGGTAAGTTGATACCAATGGGGGTTGCTGGATAACAATCACCTCCTAATGTGGCTGCTGTAATAACTTTGGCTGATACTCCTTTAACGGTCTCTTTCTTAAACTGCTTGTCTACAGGTGAATTATCCTCAAACCATTGTGCATTATTGCTGATGATCTCAGTACGCTTGGTTGCTTCTTCATTCTTGAAATTAACCATCGATTCCCAAGTGGCTTTCATTCCAAGTGGATCGGTATAATTTTCAATAAAACCATTGATAAAATCAACTTTTGATTCGGTATCTTGTACCCACAAAACAGAGTAATCATCAAACTTATTCAAATCACCGGTTTTGTAATATTCAATTAATGTGTTAATTACCAGCTTTTGCTTATCATTATCGGCAACAACGGCTGCTTTTTCTAACCAACCTATAATACGTGCAATGGCTTTATCATACATTCCACCTAATTTATAAACCTCCTCTGTAACAACACCATCTTTCTTAACTACTTTACTGTTTAATCCATAAGACACAGGTGTCTCATCTTTAGGATCTTTCATCGCATTGTAGTATTCTTCTACTTCCTTTTGGGTTACTCCTTCGTAAAAATTGACAGCTGATGTGGTCACTAAATCAACGCCGGCTGACTGATTGATACGTTTTGGCATAATCTTAGGATCAAACATCACTGGAACAATCTCATTTAATGTTTCATCGGCTGCCATACCTTCTCTGAAGGGCATGCGACCTGGATCTACAGATTTAACTATCTTCCTGAAATATTCTTCTGTGAATTTGGGCATGATTTTATCCTCGGAATAATGATGATGAATTCCGCTCGCCATCCAAATCTGCTTCAAATAGGTCTCAAAATTTTTCCATTCTTCAGATTCTTTGTCTCCCATATAATTTTCATAAACACCTTCACAGACACGACGAATAGTTAGGTTATATCTGTTATGTTGGTCCCAAAGAATGTCTCTGCCTTCTAAAGCTGCCTGAGAAAGATAATAAATAAGTTCTTTCTGCTGGAGCGAAAGACTGTTGAAACCGGGAACCGGATATCTTAGAATTTCAATATCGGCAAATTTATCCACAGTATATTCAAAAGTGGAATCAATACCATCATCTGCAGCTGTCTGCTGAGATTTATCTGCTTTGTTACCATTACAGGCTGCAAGCAGAACTACTGTTGTAAGCATAAATAGTACTTTTTTCATGTTCTATAATATATGTTTTGTTGCAAATATAATAAAAATTGACACTTCTCCTAAGAAATGACTGTCAATAGACATATTAATCATGAGCTTCTTCGGGATTAACAATCAGTCGAATCACCTCAATTTTACGTGCTGTGACTTTCAAAATCTTGAATGTGAACTTTCCAATAATTATCGTTTCATAGGTTTTGGGGAATCGTTGCAGGTAATAAAGCAAATATCCTGCAATTGTTGAATATTCTTCGTTTTCAGGGAAATCAAATCCATATTGGTCGTTCAATTGATTAATCTCAAATCTACCGGACAACACATATTCGTTTTCATTTTCCTTTTTTACAAAAGGGGCATTTACATCATATTCATCTTCTATCTCTCCAAAAATCTCTTCTACCAGGTCTTCCATTGTCACAATGCCCGAAGTGCCTCCAAACTCGTCTACCACAACGGCTATACTCTTTCGTTGAGCCATAAGTTCACTCATCAGTTTGTTTGCTTGCATACTCTCTGGAATAAATGATATTGAAGCAATTCGCTTAGTCCAATCTGATGGTTCATTGAACATTTCCCACATGTGGATATAACCTATAATATTATCAATATTATCCTCATATACAAGAACTTTGGATAATCCTGTTTCAATAAAGACCGATTTCAAGGTTTCTATATCTGTATCACTGCTTACAGCAACAATATCGGTCCTGGGTACCATACAATCTCTAATTTTTAGAGAAGAAAAGTCTAATGCATTCCTGAATATTTTCACTTCGGAATCTACATCTTCTTCTCCGGGTAATTCCTCAATACCTTGTTTCAAATATGAATCTAAATCAATACGACCCAATGATTGCATCTTGGAGTCAATCGTTCGAACACCAAAAACAGCTAATGCGCCTCTTGAAACGGATACAAGAATCTTAGCTATTGGATATAGGAGTACGTAAAAAAAATATGCTGGAATAATAAGGATCTTTACAGTTTTATTAGGATTTCTCAAACTGAATAATCGTGGTAAGACAACTGATATTATGAATATTACCAAACCGCATGCTAATATAATCAATAGGTAATTCAGAAATGGATATGCAATAAGAATGGAGAAACCAACAAAAAGGATCAATGTGATAATGTATCCAACATTAAGAGTACCAAGAAATTGTCTCGGATGACTATAAATAGTGTTTAACATATAGTTGACCGTGCCTTTCGACTTCTTATCTAATGCGTAACGCAATTTATCAGAAGATACAAAAGCGACTTCCATTGTCGAAAAGAAAGCAAGTAACATCAAAAAAGCTGACCACAACCATATTTCAGTTGAATCTGACATTTTTATTTAATTGAATCGGTTAGCAAAAAATCCGGTTGAGCTGAACCTTCGGAAAAAGGTACTTTACCCTCAAACGGGTGATAAATCTTATAAGCTGTCATTGATTGATTTGTTTCGAAACCATATCCCTTTGTTTCTGTCAAACCTTTTTTAACTTCAATATATTTATCTGAATAAAATCTTCCTTCATCTTGATTCCAATATAGCTCGGGAGTCCTAAATTCATCGCCAAGACGGTTTTGAATATATACATTTCCCCTTAAAAGCCATAACCGTTTACTTGTGTAATTCCAGGCTGTATCAGCTTTAACGGTGGCTTCAATGTTAAAAACAGAATCAAACTGCTCCATGTAAATACCATCAGGATAGATCCAATATGGATCAGGCACCTTGTCAAAAATCTTCCAATTTTTGGCAATAAGCTTGTATTTTGTTATTCCCGAATCGGAAATCAACGTCACAGAACTGTCGGTATTCATGGAAGGAACCGTTGCCGGATCGTAAACCAAATTAACCATCTTCTTTTCCTCCCTTTTACATGAAACTAAACTAAAAGTAAATGTAACTGCAAGAGTAAGGAAAAGAATTTTAATGACAATATGTATAAATCTAAATGATTTCAAATAAAATAATCGGATTAATCGAACTGACGTTTAAAGAACCAAAACTCATTAATATTCGCATTGAGAGAGATCGTAAACATTTGCTGCTTAATCATCAATGGATCATTAGGTTGCAATAGCTTATAACCGAAATTCAAATTAAGTGTGGATATTCGTCTGGAAACCATGTCAAGAAAAGGTACTCCAACACCAAAAGTCACACCATATTCATTGAAACCTCCTGTCTTAAAGGTTTGTTCGTTTGCTGAATCAAAAATTGATACGTTTGTATATGAATTGGAATACGATAAACCGGCTCTGAAACGAACCCTTTCCATGAAATTATTACTAAATGGATCAATAACGTACTCACCACCGGCATTAACACGCAAGCGATTGTTAAAACGATTATTGTCATCAAGACCATCTAATAATGATGGATATTTTACACCTTCCCATAATTGATAAGACGCATCCAATCCTAACAGTAAATTAGTTTTTGCATAAGTAAAACCTGCTCCAAAAGAATGAGGTAAATGAAATTCCTGACCGGTCAGTGTATCCGAAGAAATCAATTGATCTATTCCTCCACTGGAATTTATGTTGGCATCAACATTAAAAATGTCTGCTTTGGATTTTATGGCAGGGGTGTATACAACTCCTAAAGTAACTGATTCTGATTTTTTAATGGGAATAGTATATTGCAATCCTAAATCATATTTCAAATCACGAATTCTATAAGATGAGGTCTGGTTCCTTGAAAGCATGGATGCTTCTGAATAACTGGATAACAGACGGTTATAATTATAATTGCCAAAAAGATAAGAGACATTAACTCCGGCTGAAAAGTTTTTAAATGGTTCAACGGCCAATCCTCCATATATCTGACTCAATCCGCCTGTTCCGGTAAATGTTTCAGTGTAGGATAAATCGGGTAAGGTCTTCAATTGACCAAACTTATATCCTGTTTTGGAATATGGGATCAAACCAACACTGGCGCCTAATTTACCACCAATTGGAAATTGCATTGCAATATAATCTAAATTGCCATTTACATAACGCTGCTTGTTGGCATTATCACTAAAATTGGCGACCGATACGGATGTACCCATATCAAAAACCATTGTCATTGTATCAATAACAGAATAAGAGGCTGGGTTACCGGGATTAACTTGCTGACTGCGGCGTAATCCATAACTGATTCCACCCATTCCTTCAGATGCACCAATAGCCTGGTCTGATAAAATGCCATAACCATATCTTCCGTATGGCGAATTTGTGCCTACATTTGTGTTCTGCGCATAACCGGCAGCAGTAATAGCAAGCAGTATCAACAATGAAAAGAAAGACTTCTTTTGTATATTCATTTTGTTTTTATTATGATCAACACAATCCAAATTGGTTTGTTCTAAAAAATTCAACTACAAAGATGACACATTTTTGAATCAAAAACATCAACTTTAAGTGTGAAAATTAAATAAATTCTATTATTTATATGAATTGAATGAAATAACTTCTTCAAATGGCTTACGTATTTTATTGCGTAATGGTTGTGTACTATATCCAAGAGTAATAACCAATCTTGCCCTTTTTGAACGAGGAATATTCAACAATCCCTTAATTTTTTTTTCATTGAACCATCCCATTATGCATGTATCCAAACCCTCTGCACGAGCTGCAAGTACCAAATGGGCTGTTGCAATTCCCAAATCCATTTCTGCATAATCATGCTTCTTAATCAACGACCCTACTTTCGATTCAAGATTCACTGACTCCTGAACTACAACAATATGGACAGGTGCTTGCTTAGTGAAATGATTCATACCAAGAATTCGCAAAGCGGTTGCGTCGGAAATTTTATTCTTTAATTCTGGTTCTGTGACTACAATAAAATGCCACGGTTGAGCATTACTTGCCGATGGCGATAAATGGGCACATTCAAGTATACGGTTCAACTTTTCAGACTCAACGGGCTTATTCATATCGTAAGCTCTCGTACTTTGACGCGATTGAACAAGTTCAAGAAAATTCATATCAATTCAATTTGTCTAGTAATGCTAAACGACTGATATATTTGCCAATTATATCAAACTCTAAATTAACAAGTGATCCTACTTCAATTTGATGAAAATTGGTGAAGTCATGAGTGTAAGGTATAATTGCGACTTTAAACGAATTTTCTGTTGGCTCAACAACGGTGAGACTTACGCCATTCACTGTAACCGAACCTTTATCGACTGTAAAATAACCTCGTTTGGCTTTTTCATAATCGAAGACATATTCAAATGTATAGTACCAACTGCCGTCTGCTTCCTGAACATCGGTACATACTGCCGTCTGATCAACATGACCTTGAACAATATGACCATCTAACCTGCCATTCATCATCATACTTCGCTCAAGATTCACCTTAGAACCTATTTCTAAATGTCCAAGGTTTGAGCGATCCAAAGTTTCCTGTATTGCTGTAACAGTATAGGCATCATCCTTAATAGATACTACTGTGAGGCATACTCCATTATGAGAAACACTCTGATCAATCTTCAATTCGTTTGTGAACGAACAGGTAAGAGTGATATTCAAGTTACCTTGATCTTTTTCCAACGCTACAACGGTTGCAGCTTCTTCTACTATTCCTGAAAACATAATTATCTCCTTATCTTTCATTACCCCCAAATTGAGGAAAATTATTTATAATTACCAAATAGAAACTCGCTCTTCTTTTAGAAGATACATCGAATCTGTTGATTGTACATCAAAAGCTTCATACCATGCATCAATGTGTGGCAAAGCTCCATTTACACGCCATCTGCCAAGTGAGTGGGGATCGATTTTTGTAAGACGCTTAATCTCTTCATCACGAACATTACCGGCCCATAAATTGGCATAACTCAAGAAGAAACGCTGAGCTGGTGTAAAACCATCTTTCTTCACTGTCGATTTAGCTTGATCTGTTTTCAGAAATGCATTATAGGCTACCTGAAGACCTCCGTGATCAGCTATATTTTCTCCTAAAGTGAATGTTCCGTTTGCATTAATTGAATCGATAACTACAATATTATCAAAATAATCAACCATTACTTTGGCACGATCATCAAAACGGGTGGCATCTTCTTTCGTCCACCAATCAGTAAGATTACCGTCTTTATCGTATTTACGACCTTGATCGTCAAAGCCATGTGTCATCTCATGACCAATAACAACTCCTATCCCACCATAATTAATTGCATCATCACCATTCATATAGAAGAATGGAGACTGTAAAATACCGGCAGGGAAACAGATTTCGTTTGTTGAAGGATTATAATAAGCATTAACTGTCTGAGGAGTCATATACCATTTGGTATTATCTACTGGTTTTCCCAGATCTTTCATCATATCGGCGAATGCAAATTCTTGAGCACGAACCATATTTGCATAATATGAATCATCATTTATTTCAAGTGACGAATAATCTTTCCATTTATCAGGATAACCTACCTTTACAATGAAAGTACTCAGCTTCTCCTGTGCTTTAGCTTTTGTTTCATCACTCATCCATTCCAAATTGTTGATACGTTCGCTCAACGAAAGTTTCAGATTATCAACTAATTTAATCATACGGTCTTTAGCTTCTGCTGAGAAATATTTTTCTACATATAACTGTCCTACTGCTTCGCCTAATGCCCCATTTACACCGTCAACAGTTCTGCGCCAGCGGGGTAGTAATTCTTTTCTGCCGCTCATGGCTTTACCGTAAAAATCGAAGTTGGCGTTTACAAAATTATCACTCAAGAAATTAGCGGCACCATCAATTACTTTCCAACTCAAATAGTCTTGAAGACTACTTACTGATTCCTTATCAAAAATAGCAACGGCATTTTTCAAAGGTGAAACCTGGGCTACGTTTATACTATCCAAATTCTTGGCTCCCAGTTGATCAAGAAAATAAACCCATTCAAAAGGAGCTACCTCTTTGTCAAGATCGGCAACAGCCATTTTATGATAATTCAATTCAGGCTTACGTAGCATTTCTTTCGTAATATTGCCCGCAGCTAAAGCAGATTCAATACGCAATACATTTACTGCAGCTTCTTTTGCATCAGCTTCAGTATAACCTGCATTTTTAAACTGAGTTTCTATTAATTGTACATACTTGTCACGAAGTTCACTGGTCTGATCTTCAAGATAATAATCACGATCACCCATTCCAATACCACCTTGCATAAAATGGGCAATATTCATTGACGCATCTTTATCGTCAGCAGTTACATAAAAATTAAAGAATGGCGATGGAGCGGATTTACTTACCTCAGCCATTAAACCAATAAGCTGTTTTTTATCTTTTGTGGAAGAAATTTTCTGTAATTTCGACTGAATAGGTGCAGCACCATCAGCATTCAGTTTCACGCTGTCCATTCCCGACTTATATAAATCGCCAATCTTTTGAGCGTTTGTCCCTGCTTTATGTTCTGCTTTTCCTAATTCCTCAATCAATTCCTGAATTTGTTTTTGATTTTCTTCTCTCAGTTTATCAAAAGAACCGTAGCGAGCATATTCATCCGGAATGGGATTAAGCTTTTGCCAACCTCCTGTAGCAAATTGATAAAAATCATTACCGGGGTTTACGGTCGAATCTAAATTTGTAACGTTTATATTGTCCTGCAAATTGTTTTGTTTTTTCTGCCCTTTTTCCGAGCAACTTGTCATTGTCATTATTCCTATTATAGAAGCTATAAATAAAAGTTTTTTCATAATAAATTATTCTGTCTAATATGCAAAAATACAAAATAAATCAGTACTTAAAGAGATTGTACCTTACTTTTTAGATTGTTTCAATCTTTTACGTAGTTATTGATAATATTTACCCACGAATTATACGCCTGAGGTTTCAAGTGTAGCCCGTCTGAAGTGAGTTCTTTTTTAAGTTTTCCATCTGCTCCGGCATACAAAGGGAAGAGATTAATAAAAGTTATATGTTTTTGATAAGCAAGCAATTTCAATTGGTTGTTAAGATCAACAATCTGCTGTTCTTTTCCGATAAGTCGTTTATATTTAGCAAAATCATTATTGATTGGCAACACACTTTGGATATATATTTCAGTATGTGGTGAAACTGCTCTCAATATGCTAATAATATCTCTGTAATTAGCAATTATTTCTTTATTGGTACGATTTTGAGAAATATCATTAATTCCCGCCATGATAAAAAACTTTTGCGGTTTAGCAGCACATATCTCATCCATACGTGCAAGCATTCCTTCTGTATTATCACCAATTATACCACGGTTAACAACATCAAAATCGGGGAAATACGACTCCCACATTCCTCCTTGCGTAATGCTGTTTCCAAAAAACAATATCTGATTATTTACAAGAGGGTTAGCAGCAAAATAAGCCATGCGGTCCGTATAAAACTTTGTATGATAATCCTCTTTAAGTTGTTTTTGGGAAGCACATCCAATAAACGACAACAGAAAAGAGAATATCAGTATTATACGGGCAACAAACTTCATTTATGGAAAGACTTAAGCATTTTATCAATTTGAGAATCAACACTGTTGCAAACAGGTACAAGCGGCAGACGTAATACATTTTGAATATACCCTAATTTTGAGAGCATACATTTTGCACCTGAAGGATTTCCATCAGCAAAAAGTAATTTAATTGTCTCAACAAATGCACTGTTAAGTGATTCGGCTTGTACAAAATTACCATTAAGCGCTTGATGAACTACTCCTGAAAATTCTCGTGGAAACACATTGCCTAACACAGAAATGACCCCTACACCACCCGCTTTGATGATTTCTAAAGTCACTCCATCATCACCAGATATCACTTGAAATTCAGCAGGTTTATTATTAATGATTTCGGCAACTTGATCAAGTTTTCCCGAAGCTTCCTTAATCGCAATTATGTTTTTACAATCATTCGCAAGCCTAAGGGTTGTTTCAGCTGTCATGTTCACACCGGTACGACCGGGAACATTATAAAGAATAATTGGCAGGGGCGAAACCTCGTTCAATGCACGGTAATGCTGATAAAGCCCTTCTTGTGAAGGTTTATTATAATAAGGAGTAACTGAAAGAATGGCATCAATACCTGTGAAATCAAAATTTTTAAGTGTATAAACAAGTTCTGCAGTACAATTTCCTCCTACACCCATGATAACTGGTACACGTCCTTTTACCTGATTTACAATCGTTTTTATTACCAGTCTCCGTTCTTCTGCATTTAGAGTCGGTGTCTCTGCTGTTGTGCCCAACGCCACTATATAATCAGTCCCATTCTCTATCTGAAAGTCTACCAATTTTTTTAATGCATCAACATCTACCGATAAGTCGGCAAGAAACGGAGTAACCATTGCCACACCCATTCCCTTTAAATATAAATTTGCCATAAATTCTCCCTAATTTGTAACGATTTATAACCTATAAAAAGAATCCTACATCAATTTGTCGACTTCTTTATGAAGATTTAGTTTACAAAGATATTAATTTTTATGCTTTTTATTACATTGATGCAAAAAAAGTAGTCATTTCATCTATATTTACCCTTATCTTGTACTTTTTTCCTGCTTTAAAACAAGTATAAGTTAACGTAGCAGCTAGCAAAATGTAGGCTACACAAAAAAAGAAGTGGGATACAGTACACATCCCGGTAGTGGATACGATTTCAAAAATTATGAAATAATTAAATAATAAAACATTAACAATGCCATAGCTATTATTATTGTTTTTTCATGTCTCATTTTTTTATTTCTTAAAAATATCCACAAAAAAATTACAACTATACTAAATATCAATCCTACTAACCCTAAATCAAATTCTTTTTGTAAAGGATTGGCAATATAGACATAAGCGTATAACGCAAATAACACAATTATTAATCCCCACAATACAATCTTTATTTTTTTATATTTCATAGTAATAATTTTAAACTGAAATTTGAATTGTTATTCCACTATTTCCGTATTGATCAAGAAATTCTGTAAATTCATTTAATGTGACTTAGTGTTTATAATTTTTGGGTACGTTTCTTTATCTCTTCAAGTTTTTTTTGTCTTTGTTTAATTTTCATTATAAATGAGTCAGAATCTTTATCAAATGAGATTTCTTTCATATCTAAGATATTATAATCTGTATTTTTTATGAAAAATATTCCTTTATATCTTTGGTATAAGTTAAATGGAAAAAAATCTTGTAAGATATGATGACTTCCTTTAAATCTGGACAACGTCAATTTATCCAATTCAGAGGTTATGGGAATATACGAAATATTTTCATCAATAGTATTAAGCCAATATTCCACACTATTTTCAGGCGGATTACTTAATACATTGTCTTTTCTATTATAACGCTCATCATACGCCATAGATATTCCATTTCCGATTAGAAACAGTAAAGGAGAATATTTTTCTTTGTACGTTATTTGCATATAATGTCCAAAAGGAGTACAAGGTACAGCGGGATAAGTTGAAACAGGATTAATATGGGCTGCATGTCCGTAAATTATAGTTTTATTGTTATTAGCTGCCGCAAACTTGTCAATTAGAAACTCTGCATTTATAAACATGACTGAATCTCGATTGATGAATCTTTCTATTCCGCTTTTCCCCATTTTTTTTGAAACATTTAAAATATGCGAGATGCATTCAATTTCGTCTATTGTAAGTATTTTTTGTACCTCTTTTTTATGATCATTAAGGAAAGTTATTGCTTGGCTCCAATCTTCCTTCATCAACATGAGTAAAAATTGATCTATTTCCGGAATGTTCGTTTTTTGATTTAGCTGAACCACAAAATCAAAAATATCCATCGCTGAGTTTTGGGTGGAAGAATAAATTGAATTGTAGTCAATGCCAAACAATTTAACTTTCGAATCATCTGCTTTGTCAGAATTAAAGAGTCGTAATTTAATTAAAAAATCATTCATCATATTATCAATAAGCAACAATGAATCAAAAGTGTAATTCTCATCTTGTATAAACCTGTTATAAGCCAATGATTTCTCCATAGGCAATTCCAAAAGTACTAATTTGCAATTTTGACTTTCTATAGCCTGAAGAATTAATTGATACGCCAGATTTTTTATATCGTGATTCCCATGAATGGATTCACCTAAACCAATAATTTTTTTATCATTAATTTCGTTTATCTCTGCCAATTCTATTTTATTTTCGATATCTATCGAAGTGTATTTTAGTTTATCATTTTCTGATAGTTTTTGCAATATCCGAATAGGAAACATATCAATTGTTTTACCTCCAAGTAATATATCCAATTTGGAGAAAGCAATATAGGCTTCTTTATCAATCAATCCTTCTACATTAATTCGTATATTCAATAATTCCACATTTGTCAGCTCAATATTTTTTGAAGCTAAACTTAATACAGAATCCGGGACAAACTTTAGAGTGTCAGAAAAAAGAATCTCTTCTTTCATATCTATGGCGTCTAAGATTATAGAAACAAGGTTTATATTTTGCCCTTTACACTCAAATTCAATAGTCGCTTCTTTTGCATTATTATAGGGAAGTAATATTCGCTGTTGGTATTCTGTTCTTAAGTGATTTGAAAACGGAAAACCTTTTATGAACTTTTTTGCAAACATTTTGCGATTTGATTCCTGCACATAAGTGGAGATAGAATAGTTGCTATATGCAGCGTTTTCAAACCATGGATAAACAACTGAAGAATCACCTTGCATAGAAAACTGTAAATCATAAATAGCCGTATAGGTCTGTCCTCTGACTTTTTCTATTTGAAAAAATATAAAGAAACTAATTAGTAGTAATAATTTGAATTGTCTTTTCATAAAATCAAGATCGCTATTAAAAACATACGGTTTCAATCATTCAAATATTCTTATTATTTCCTTGTAAAGTCGTTTATATCATTTATTCCATCGTAAAAATATTCGAATGCAATTGACATTGTTTCCATTTCTTTGGGGTAATTATCAGAATTTATTTTTAACAAACGTTCATATTCAGTTTTTAATTTGTCGCTTTTTACAATATTTGACCAATAAAACTGCCAAAATTGCATCTGATGTCCACTACGTAATTGTGATATTTCGTATAACATTCCATCCATCCTATTCCACATAACTTGATGAAGTAATAGTTTAAAATAGTTTGGTGCATCGGCACTCCATTTTCCTCCAATAGCAATATTTACTAATTTCTTGCAATAGATAGAATCTTTTATTAATGTAACTCTTCCGCCTAACGCCTGAATATGTTTTTCTGCTAACGAATACATAGTCAAATCGTATTTACTGTAGGGAACATATTGATATGTCATAATAAACTCCATCCATGTGTTAGGAAATGCATCAAAAAACTTTTTCTGACGTTCCAGCGTATTAGGATTATTCATGAGTTCATTATACGCTGTATTTAACTTTGCTGTGTCAACAGGAAAGTATTGAGCATTTAAATAGCTTGCCTGAAATATAATTGCTGCAACTAAAAATAAAAGTTTTCTTTTCATAGTAATAATTTTAAACTGAAATTTGAATTGTTATTCCACTATTTCCGTATTGATCAAGAAATTCCATAAGTTCATTTAACTAACTTATCCCATTTACTTGCATATCAAATAGTTCCTTTGTTAATATATTTATTTTGATACGCCAATGGTTGCTTCCACCGCCAATAACTGCTATTATGTCTTTCGATAATTTGTTTTTATCCATTTCAATGCCTTTGTTTAAGTAAATATTAATGATAATTTTACCGTCTTCCGTTGAATATCCAACATATTGACGCACATATTTTTTAAGCGTATTTTTGTTTAAAGGCGGTTTGCAATACGCTTCTTGATTTGATTTCACATAATCAGTTCCGATACTGTCTTGCAAAATCTTTTCCGCTTGCGCAATATCCTCTAAATTTGGCGTATAGCGATTTTGTTCGGGCGGAAAACCCCAAATTGAATGTTCCTTTGGAAAAATATAACCCTCATATCCTTTCCCCTTTACATATACCGCTTCCTGCGAATAAACGTAACTGACCATAAACAAGATTGTTATAATTACAAATATCTTTTTCATTGCTCTAACGGTAATTAATTGATAAATTTAATGGGGTTAATAATATCGGTCCAATCGGACGAGGAACACTTGTTGTTATATCATAACCATAATGAGTTCTTAACGGAATACCCGCTTGTCCCCTAATTAAATTTTCTCGATAAACCGCTCGCCATTCTGATTTCAACAAACCATTGTGAGTTGAAAGATTATTCCCCACATACGCATACGGCGAAATGTTATAATATTCCTCCGACAATGGATCCATATTCATCCAACGCCCAATTGCAGCATCATAATGACGTGCTCCGTAATCAAAAAGATTTAATCCATACATGCCATCAAACTCTTTGCCATTATATTTATAGGGTTGCGTTTCGACGTTTGTACTTTCTCCAAACAAACCGCCAAAAGGATAATAATGGTTATGCCCGCCTCTGCCGTTTGATGGGTCACGCCTAACTTATTCCCGGTTGCATCATATGTGTACATTGTTGTATTACCGTTGGTAAATTGCAATCCATCAGGCAAATTTAATGAATTGTACCGGATATCCACTATTTTTTTGTTGTAATCTTTTTTCAGGTTACCGTTGGCATCGTAGGTGTATTCCGTAACATCGTTGGCTCCGTCCACAAATTGAAATGCGCCGTAATAGGTGGTGGTAAGTGTGGCCGAATCGGTAACTTTGGTGAGCTTGTTTCCGGTATAGGCATACGTGAGGTTATCAATTATGCCGAACACATTGGTTCCGTCGGCTTTTCCATGCCGTTCCAAATTTTCAATGTTTCCCATTTTATCGTACAGCGTTACTTTTTCATCGTACCGATTGGGATTGTCTATCAGTGATGTACCTTCGCCATAGGTGGCAGCCTTCAGGCGGTTTATTTCATCGTATTCAAATTTATATCCCCGCTCCACGGTTTCCGTTCCCGCTTTCCACTTCATGGCGCTGATGTGTCCGTTATAAGCGGGGTATTGAGGCGAAACATTATTTATGGCAGTGTTGTAAGTAAGTGTTTGGTTGAATTTTGTGCCGGCAATTTGGGTGAGCCAATCGCGCACGTTATAATTGTATGTGGAGGTTTCCGTTGCCAACTTCTTGGTCTTCAACCGACCTACTTCATCGTAGGAGTTGGTTGCCAATGTAACAGCCGTAGCCGCGTTTAGTTTATGCGTGACAGAAAGAAGCCGCTCGGCAGGATTGGTTGCAGGATCTCCGTAATTATAGGTATATACCTCTGTTTGCGTATCTTTTCCCGCTGTGGAATGTACATGTTGCCGCTGCTTTACTTTTCCGGTGAAGGTGTAGGCGAAATATTCGTCTTCATAGCCACCCAGATGATTGGATGTATGGCCTTGCACCAGTCTTCCCCTGTGATCGTAATAAAGGGCTGAGACAGTGTATTTGGAAGGATCGTCCAGCCTGTAGGTGCGGGTTCCGGTCAACAGTCCTTTTGCACTGGGAAACCGGGAACCGTATCCTGCGGGAGGGGTCATGTAGTCGAGCCGGGAGACTCCGGAAGTAAAAGCATAATCGTCGTAATAGTTAACAGTCATCAGTTCCACCTGGGACAGGGTGAGATTCACGGTATGGCCCGCCAGAGGACCGCTACCGCTGTAACCGGTTTTTACCATCAGGCTATCCAGTTCGGGCAGGGATGCCGACTTCCAGATACCGCTGACAGTTTGCCGTCCGAACAAGTCGTAGAAGAAGAAGCTCCATTCGCCTTTTGCCCGCCGGTTTCTGTCCTGCGAGAAGACGAGCCGGTCGGCCCTGTCGTAACGCATGCTGGTGGAGTCGCACCCGGGCAACACCTTGCGGGCACACCGGTTGCGATGATCGTACTTGTAGCAGATATAACCAAGAAAAATATCTAGTATTTTCTGTATAATAGCTAATTGACTCCCCCCCCCCCAGGCCGTCCGAAAACTATTTTTTTTTTTGCATCCTTGCCTTCGGGGAATAGGACATTTGGCTTTTAAGGGCAAATGATTGTTTTTTAAAGAATCTATGTCCTTGTATAAATTCTGTGCATTGAGCTTGTATGAGCTTCCCCCGAGGTGTTTTATGTAAAAAAAGACAAATTTCCCTGTCTTTATGCTAATTGCGCAATAAGTGGTTTCACTCCAAGCATAGTAATGGCTCTGCGCATGTTATAGGATAAGCAAAATAGAGCCATTTCTGTTTCAACTTTCGTTTTGCTCTTTAATAAGAAGTAATAAGAACCCAAAGTCCTTTTAATTGTTCCAAAGGGATGTTCGGAGAGGCATTTGCGTTGCTCCATCTTGCTCTTTGCTAAATTTAGAGTGTAGTTTACAACCGTTTTTACGATTTTCTTTGAGGGAGTAATATTTTGCTTGCTCGCCTGCTTCTTCTTATCGGATGGACGTGATGATTTAATCAATATATCCTTATTGAAGTCTACTTCCTTCCACGCAGACTTGGTACATTTGTTCTTGCATTGCTTGCAAGCAAGCTTATTATAATATCTAATATTTCCATTACGTTTGATAGATTTTTGGCGAAGGGTATTTCCTGCGGGGCAATAAACCAAATTGCAATTAGCATCTCTGACGAAGTAGCCTTCCATCGCCTTTATTCTCATCTGCTCATGAGTCATCTTTAAAATATCAGAATCGGCTACGTTAATCGATCCCAGATAAGTAGCTCTATCTTTTATCTCAACTTCCGAAAGGATGTTTTCGTAAATATCAGGGATTACACCGGCTTCCAGGCATACCTTTATGTCTTCAGGTTTGCTGCTTGCCTTTAGAACTTCGGTAATGGCTGCTTCTTTATATTCAAAACTTACTTTGGTTATATTGCTTTCACTACGAGTGATGACGTTTGGAACAATTCCTACCAAAAGAGCATTGGCTTGATCTTTAGGGCATTCATAACCTTTATCGGCTACCACCTCCAGGCAATTAGTACCGTATTGAGATTTAACATCTGAGGCAATCTTGGTTATTTGTCCATGGTCTGTAGGATTGTTTGTGACTTCGAACCCGGCAATTAAATGGCTTTCAGCATCAACAGCTGTTTGTGTGTTATAACATACTCCAAATCCTTCATTCTGCTTCATTAGTCTGGCATCAGGATCTGTTAATGACATCTGAGACTCACCGCTTTCTTGCGTTTGCTCACGATAGTTATTATACTTATCCCTACGTTGCTGGCAAACATTCAGTTTATGCTCAAGTTCCTCTTTTGAGAGTCTGCGATTTTCTTCTTGGTCACAAGCTTCGAGTTCAGCCATGTATAAAGCAATATGCTCATCCAAACGTTTGATACGATCATCAAGCTTGCTAAGAGTAAAGTTACGGTCTTTGGAATTAACAGCCTTAAATTTACTCCCGTCAATAGATATGAATGACTTAGAGAAAAGTTGGAGGTTAAAGCAAAAGCGATTAAACTCCTTGAAAATTTTCTTTATGGCATCTTTGTTATCCTTGCGAAAATCAGAAATGGTACGAAAGTCTGGTGTTAACTTTCCTGTAAGCCACATTATTTCAATGTTGCATTTGCACTCACGTTCTAACCTACGTGATGAACGGATGCTGTAGAAGTACCCATAAATATAGATTCGCAAAAGGTCACGTGGATCATAGCCTGGTCTTCCTTCTTCTTTGGGAGTGCTGCGAATGAAACCTAATTCATCCATATTTAGACTGTCGACAAAAGCGTCAAACAATCGAACCGGACTGTCGGACTCCACATAATCATCAATACACTCTGGGAACATTGTATATTGCCGTTTGTCTTTACCTTTTATATATGCCATTGTTCTTGTCTTGTAGTACCCTAATTTACAAAATATCTGAGAATAGGCAAAGCGGTGAAGTAATTAAATTAGAGACAGGAGTTTTCGGACAGTCTCCCCCTAAAGGCTGACTAATTATCAACATCACTTTTGACAAAATAATAATTTTTGCCCTTAGTAATGTAATAATTATCATCTACACCTTTTCCTTTTGTAAAATTAAACGTTTGATACGGTCTGTCGCTATATTTTAATATCAATTTGTTTCCCTCCAATTTAAATGTTCCTCTCAAAACTTCCATTTCTTCTGTTCTCCTGTTAAAATCATTATAAACGAAAGTACCATTTATATAAAATGTAATGTTTATATCAGCAAGGTGTGGTATAAACCATTTTCCTATCAAACGTTTATCTATGTTTGACAGATAACTTTCATTTATAGTATCGTTTGGCGCAATAGTCGATTTGTTACTTTCATTTTGATTTATTTTTGTCACACATTGTACAGAAAAAAACAAACAAGACATTAGTATTAGTAAATTTAATTTTCTAATAATCATAATTTTAATATTTTGCATTGTTAAACAAATTAACTTCTTTTTTTCGCCTGCCTAAAATTTCGGGTGGTCTGCGGTAGTTTAACATTAAACTGCCATTATAGTTGCCTTTGTTTAGTTCTTTTAGAAAATTCGATTGTTTTAAACCGCCAACGCCAACATTAAAAGTGAAAGAAACAATGGCATCGTATTGAAATTGCATTAACGAAACTCCAACAAGTGATTGTACGGCATTTTCATAAGTCCCTGACAGGTCGGTTTGCAATAAACTCATTGCTTCCTGTTTTGTATCAAACCAAGCCCAATCTTTTTTGTCTTGTTCCGTTACGGCTCGTTTCCCTATCAAATGTCCAACTCCAACGGTCGCAAATCCTTTTGAGTCATTATATGGATTAAGTTTTAAGCCCTCTCTATCAATAAGAAAGTTTAAACCTTTGTCACTAATAATTAAATCTGAAACAGGGGTATAAGGGTAAAAACCGTCCATTTCATTTTGATTAAAAGAGATTGCCCCCCAATTGTATTGAGCAAGGTATGTTGTGCCGATATTATTATAAACTTGTTCGTTTATAGTTATTGTTTTAGCATTGCCCTCTTGCCAAAGAACTGCCTTACTGCCATTTTCGTTTTGGAACTCAAACCAATCTCGTCCATCCGGATCAATAAACCTCACCGGATTATTGGCCACATACACATAATGGGAGATGGAATAATACTTCTCCGCCAGCGGATCCACGGTGTGCCACCTGCCGATAGCCGCATCATAATGCCGTGCTCCGTAATCGAATAAATCCAGCCCGTGCATCCGATCAAACTCCTTGCCGTTGTACTTGTACGGCTGGACGCCTCCCGCCGTGCTTTCTCCCATCAAACCGCCAAATGGGTTATGCCCGCCACTGCCGTTTGATGGGTTACGCCTAACTTATTCCCGGCTGCATCATATGTGTACATTGTTGTATTACCATTGGTAAATTGCAATCCATCAGGCAAATTTAATGAATTGTACCGGATATCCACTATTTTTTTGTAGTCGCTCTGTGGCAATTTTAAATTAAAAACCCGCAACATTTTGCTGGGTTTTGAAAGATGACTAGTCCTAAAAAACCTGTAACGGTTATTTAGGACTAGTTAGCATTTCACAAGTATCGCCCTACGTAGCTTTACCGCACTATTATTTAAGGTCAGTTTTTTATTTATGTAACTAACCCTTAATTCAGTATTTTCATACTGTTGGTCTAATAAATGCAGTTTTACGCAACCCGTTTTTTGTAAAAATCAAGTAATTATAAAAGTAGTAAAAATATTCAGATACATACAAAAAAAGAGAATATTTTTTGCTCTCTTTTTAATAGCGGATTTTTGTTTTTTATCGGTTACTATGTGGGTGTAAACTTGTGTACTTACAAGCGAAGAATGCCCTAAAAATCGGGCAATGCTTTCAATGTCCATTCCGTTTTGCAACAGGTGGGTTGCCATTGAGTGGCGCAAAAGGTAAAAGTAAAGGCGTTTTTTTGTTGTTCTTTGGGGTGTTTTTTACCCCTTTCCACCCCTGCCAAACGCCAGTCGGAAAAGGAATTGATAAAAAAGAGAGAAAAAGAGGGTGAAACACCGATACACAAAGCGTTTGAAGGCAAAAACGCTGATTGTTGATAACTTTTAATGTACATCTACATATCTTCATCTTCATCTGAAGTTGTATCTTTTATTTCAATATCGCCTTTATTTGACACAGATAATTCAAACCAGTAACAAATATCCGTTTCAGGAATGCATAAACTGATACTAAAAAATATTTTTTCGTTATTATCAACTCTATCTAAATTGAAGTAAGAGATGGAGAACTTCTCTATTTCTTCTTTCGAGAGATAAGAATTAAAGAAATCTCTATTAATCTTTTCATGCAGAATGTTATCTTTAAGATATTTAACATCTAAAATGATTTCTCTTCCTGCATAATACACTGTGTCTAATCCCTTACCATCGGTTATTGGCAAGGTCGTAATGACATCATCATTATCTTGAATAATATAAGATACATGATAACTATTTATTGTAGTGTCTCGCTTGATTGGATTAGAACCAAGTACTCTTTTTTTAAAAAAAGATTGTACTTGGTTTGTTTTATCAATTGTGTCTGATGACACAATTACATCATTCTTAAATGACTTTTTAGCTCCTGAACTATTGCAAGACGTTAGTGTTAGAAACAAAACAACTAAATAAAAATAAATCTTCTTCATTAGTAGTGATTATTTATTGTATTTTAAGTTTATCTGGTAATTGTGTTGGTAATGGTTTAATTTCAGGAACAGGTACTACTGTAACTGGTTTTGGCCCAGTAACAACAACTTCCGGCAATGTTCCACCATTTAAAGGTGTTATTAGTTGTTGTGGGTCTATTAAATTTGTAGAACTTGTTGCTGGATCTACCTTAACTCCATCTATTTTTATTTCGTAATGTAAATGAGAGGTGTATGCGTCTGATTTCCCTTTTCCAGAGCCTCCCATCGTCCCTATTTGCTGTCCTTCTGTGACAACAGTTCCAGTTTGAATACCATCACTAACTGCATCTAAATGCATATAATATGAGGAAACACTGCCATCGGAAGATGTTATCTGAACTCTATTCCCTCCACCGTCTTTATCTCCGCCCCCGATTGTAACAACCCTTGTAATTGCTCCATCGTGTGTGGCTATAATTGGTGCACCTTTATCTGTATTTCCTCCACCAGTGTGGTTTATGTCTACACCTTTATGAGTTCTTCCATTAGGTCTTGCTGCTCCAAAATTATTCTCGTGTCTTCTTCCATATCCATTATAGGTTGGATTAACTGGCCACTCTCTTCTTCCATCTGGATCAATGAAGTTCACCGGATTATTTCCACAATACGCATACGGCGAAATGTTATTATATCCCTCAGACAATGGATCCATATTCATCCAACGCCCAATTGCAGCATCATAATGACGTGCTCCGTAATCAAAAAGATTTAATCCATACATGCCATCAAACTCTTTGCCATTATATTTATAGGGTTGCGTTTCGACGTTTGTACTTTCTCCAAACAAACCGCCAAAAGGATAATAATGGTTATGCCCGCCTCTGCCGTTTGATGGGTCACGCTTAACTTATTCCCGGTTGCATCATATGTGCACATTATTGTATTACCATTGGTAAATTGCAATCCATCAGGCAAATTTAATGAATTGTACCTAATATCCACTATTTTTTTGTAGTAATCATTTTTCAGGTTACCTACGGCATCATAAATGTACTCGGTTTCCACATCAACACCGTCGGTAAAAAGGAAAGCATTGTTATAAGTCATGGATGGGTATGGCAGCATCGGTTATTTTGATTACCTTATTTCCATTGTAAGAATTGTAAGTTAAATCATCGATCATTCCAAAGAACCCGACACAATCAAATTCATATTAGATTTATTGTGATAAGTTTCCCAGATGTTTTGCATATCACTATACACCGATTCATTGACGTTATAAAACACTTGAAATTTACCAATAACCAAATTGAATGAATTATATTATTTTAGAAACAGTTACGGCGGTTACAAAGATGAAAATGTTAAATATAAACGTAATCTTGCTGATTAATTTGCTAATATGTTTCTCCGTATAATTAGAAGTACTGTAGTGCTCGGTTATTACTGGCTAACACAACACTTAAAAAACAAATTGTTGATAACTTTTTTGAAAAAGGGTAATTTTGAGGGTAAAAAGAAAAAAAATAAGACTGAAAAAGTATATTTAAATTCTTTTTTAGCGGCAAAGCCGCCAAAAAGCCCCCCTTTATTGCCGCAAGGCGGCGATGTTTAAAAAACAATAGCTCGCAGAAAAGCGAGCTTTGTTTGATTAGTTGTCATAAAATCATTTTCCAACACACAATCCGCTCAAATTCAAAGCAGCATATATTTTATTATGCGATTTTGTTTCAAGCATAATCACTCCTCCATTATTTATTCCGTAACCTCTTATCCCTAAATTTGGTGCAACAGGTTTGCCAAACAACGAATCGGTAGGGAAAATGACTTTTAATTCTAAAATATAAGATTTACCTACTTTTATCTTTTCACAATCAAAAACAGCTGTATCATTTACGTTGCTGATAATTTTAAATGTAGAATCATTACGAACTGCATAAATTGTATAAAAAGATTTTTTCGTTTTAATCTTCTTTATCTTATACAGCAAGGCTATTTCTCTATCATTTAGAGAACTTTGGTTGTCTCGTATTGTAGAACAAGCAACCAATAATCCCATTATAATCAAAATTATTATATTTCTCATTTACAACAAATTATGGGTATGTTTGTATTACTTTTGACCGACTACCTCTTGTAACACTCCATTCTACTCGAACCGCCTGTGTTACATCTGTTGTAACATTTCCATTCCTATCATATAAAGTTTGAGAAACAGGTGTTTGAGAAGTAGCTTTATTGTGTGCCCTCATATAAACACTTCGAGGATTATTGGCATCAGCCTGCGTAGCAGGTGCTGCGCTAACACCTGACTTTTGTGAAAGTTGCGCCCCTGCGTATGCTTCGGTCGCTTCGTGCATCATCATTTTACCCGCAGTTTTAGTATGTGTGTCCGCGCTACCTAAAACATTTGGATTGACTTCCTGATTTGCTACTACTGCTTTATTTCCATTCGCATCAGTTGTTACAGTATTGCCCATAAAAGCACCACCAACCATTAAATTACCCGTAGAAGTTTCATTTTTATCTGTTGTAATAAGATTAACAGTTATTGATTGGTTGTCAATCATATTTGCCATTCGTTTTGCATAGCCTTTCAACTTTTGTCCTTCATTGACAGTGTAACTAAGTTTGCCACTTTCTGCGTTCCTCGTCAATGTAATTCTATTTTGCATTCTATCTTGTAATTGCCTGAGTGCTTCATCGCTTAATGTACCTGAAATAACAACTTCCCTACCGTCAAGGTCAATGAAATACACGGGGTTATTCCCCACATACGCATACGGCGAAATGTTATAATATCCCTCTGTCAATGGATCCACCACCATCCATCTACCCAAAGCAGCATCATAATGACGTGCTCCGTAATCAAAAAGATTTAATCCATACATGCCATCAAACTCTTTGCCATTATATTTATAGGGTTGCGTTTCGATGTTTGTACTTTCACCAAACAATCCGCCAAATGGATAATAGTGGTTCACTTGCTCTACGGTCCCGCTTTGATTTAATACAACGCGGTTATTACCTTGATGATCCCTTAAATAGTAATGATAAACAGGCGTTGAACCTGAGAAAGTAATATAACCTTCTTCCGTTAAAATCTTACTTAATTCTCCATTTTCATAAATCATATTACCACAATAGTCTGTTTTAAAGGAAGAATAGATTTGTTCAGGTGTCAAAGTTATCATCTCACTGCTCATGGGAATGGTTATGCCCGCCACTGCCGTTTGATGGGTTACGCTTAACTTATTCCCGGTTGCATCATATGTGTACATTGTTGTATTACCGTTGGTAAATTGCAATCCATCAGGCAAATTTAATGAATTGTACCGGATATCCACTATTTTTTTGTTGTAATCTTTTTTCAGGTTACCGTTGGCATCGTAGGTGTATTCCGTAACATCGTTGGCTCCGTCCACAAATTGAAATGCGCCGTAATAGGTGGTGGTAAGTGTGGCCGAATCGGTAACTTTGGTGAGCTTGTTTCCGGTATAGGCATACGTGAGGTTATCAATTATGCCGAACACATTGGTTCCGTCGGCTTTTCCATGCCGTTCCAAATTTTCAATGTTTCCCATTTTATCGTACAGCGTTACTTTTTCATCGTACCGATTGGGATTGTCTATCAGTGATGTACCTTCGCCATAGGTAGCAACCTTCAGGCGGTTTATTTCATCGTATTCAAATTTATATCCCCGCTCCATGGTTTCCGTTCCCGCTTTCCATTTTGTTGCACTGATATTACCGTTATAGGATGAAATCCCCGGCATCAAATCATTTACCGATACATCATAAGTTAAGGTCTGTTGATAGTTAGTTCCTGCTATTTGTGTCAGCCAACCTCGTATGTTATAATTGTAAGTGGATATTTCGGTTGCTAGTTTTTTGGTCTTTAAACGGCCTACTTCATCATAAGTGTTTTGCGCTAATGTTATAGCCGGTGCATTGCCTATTTTATGTGAAACACTCAAAAGACGTTCTGCATGGTCATAAGTGTAGCTATACATTTCGGTTTGAGTATCTTCTCCTGCTGCTGAATGAACATGTTGACGTTGTTTTACTTTTCCTGAAAAATAATATGCATAATATTCATCTTCAAATCCATTTAAGTGATTAGATGAGTGTTTTTGCACAAGACGTCCGTATTGATCATAATACATTGCCGAAATAGTATATTTTGAAGAATCAACCAATTTATATATACGAGTTCCGGTAATTAAACCTTTCCCGTTTGGATCGGTATTATTCGGAAAAGCATTGTCGTATCCTGAAAAAGTTAACATTGGCATTTTAGATTTTTCAAGTACAGTCAATGCGTTTATAAATGAATAATTGTCATAATAAATTACCTCCATTAGTTTTATTATCCCTAATAAAGAAGGATTGACGGAATAGCCGCCGAATGCAGTTCCTCCATTGTAAGTTGCTTTAACAACGGAGTTCTCAAATAAGGTAATGGGTGGAGAAATACAGCTTCCTCTAACCACTATCCTGCCTAACTCGTCGTACAAATAAAACGACCATTCATTCTTAGTTCTCTGATTCCCTTCCTGACTAAAAACAAGTTGATTACCTTTGTCATATTTCATTAGAATAGGATCACAACCCGGGAGTTGCTTAAAACAGCAGTTGCCTGAATTATCGTATTTGTAAACATATGCAAAGTTTCTGACCGCAGAATGTGTGTCTTCATATACTCCTGAGATAAGCATAGCATCTATTGCATTAGGCGGTAACACATAAGATAATTGACCTAAATTATTATATACAAAATACGTATCTGAATCAGATCCTTTTCGTTCCAAAATTATTCTTTCTTGTTTATCTTTGAATTGAATTATTGTTTTCCCATCTTCATCTGTTGTGATTATTTTAAATAATGTATTTATACTAAAACTATTGGCTTTCCTTTCGAGTTTCCCTGATTCATTTACTACAAAACAAGCTATGACAGCTTCATTGACATCATAAGTATAACATACATGATGATCATAATAATCCCAACTTACACCGGGACCTTTTTCTTTTAAAATGCGGCTTAATGGAGATGATTCATATAACGTTTCAGAAAATGGTCGTGGATCGGAATAATCTGATACAGCTTTATTTGTAATAGTACTTTCAGAAATTCTACCGGTCACATTTGTCATAGACACAGGAAGCCATTGTTTAACTTCTCTGCCAAAACCATCATATTTACGAAAAATAATTAAATCATTGTTTGTGGGAGTAATTTTTTTCTGAATTAACTCTATTGGTTGTCCAAATGTATCAAAATAGTGTAAATAATCTATATACTGATTCCCGTCATTTACATAAATACGATTCATTATATATAAGTCTTTGGAAGACTGACTATATACAATCATCGAAACCAACAATAACAAGAAATTACAAATAATCTTTTTCATAATTATACCTTTATTATACATTTTAGTTTTTCATCTGGTTAATTTGTATGTGTTTTCTTGTACAACTCTGGTTGTACCATTTTCAATAACATAGGTTTTTTTTAATCTTCCTATAGGGTCATACTCGAAGTAAGTTGTTGCACTTCTTGGATCGGTAATAGATAAAACTCCTGTTAAAGGTTTGTAAGTGTATGTTGTTATCAAAGAATTGGACAATTTTGTTCTTAGACTATTTATTAAAATGAAATCTTCCGTGGTCGGCTTTATCTTGTTACCTAAGTCGGTTATCCATAAGTCGTTTTTTCCTAAAGCAGCCAATAGTTCTGAATAAGTTATGTTCTCTATTTTTGCTATCGGACTTTGATTATTATAAGACCAAATATAACAAGTATGAATTCCATCATTTTCTGAAACATCTACAAGATTACCGTATGCATCATACCTATTGTAAAAGATACGACTAACAAAATCCGGTCCGGCTTTAATTTTAGTTTTTATCTGTTGAATTTGTACTCCGGCATATACTGATCGAGTGTATGCAGTGTCAACGCCTCCTATATGTTTATATTCAACAGGAACAGAATGTATATTAAATTGAACAAGTTGACCTTGAATATTTTCAGGATAATTTTCTAGTATATCTGTACAAAATCTGTAATGATCTTCAACTGTTTCTCCTCTACTGGTTGATGTAGTTATTTTGATTGGTTTTTTATGATAAATCTTTGGGGTCGTTTGATAAAAGTAATTCTTAGTGATATCAATTATTTTTCCTTCATAATATTCTTTTTTTGTTTCATTTTTTAATTGCATCCATGAATTATTTGAATACCATATCAATCTATTATATTCATCTTTTTGGGTTGTGCAATTTTCACCATTCATATATATTTGAGTTTGATACGTTTTTGCTGTTTCAATGCGATAATCTATATTATTTGCATTTTTAATCTCATATATATATTCATTTGATGCAACTAATGTGTCTCTTCGATATTTTTCTACTTTTCTCAATAATGTAGTTTCCTGAAAACTATTGCTTGACGGAACATCAAAGGGAATTAAAACATCCCTCTTTTCAAATTTATATTTAAAGTCAGGCAAATAGGGCGTATCATAATAATATTTTGTCAGTAGGGTTGATGTATCATTATCATTAGTGGTTTCTCTTTCTATAACGTGATCATAGTAAATAATGCTTCCATCATTATATGTAATTGTGGATAAAGGTATAGATCCCCAAGTACGTAACCTTGTTCTTATATTATTGTTATCACAATATATTACATTTTCATTACTTTGTGTATGGCAATAATCTTCAGAGCTGACTATTTTTCTTACGATTCCGTACCCATCATCTGCATGACCCTCATTTTCATAATTTATTTGATCCATAAAATTAGTATAGGTTAGTTCTTTGGTTCTGGAAATACCGGTAATGGGGTCGTATTCATTTATTCTTTTAATTCTCAAGCCGCCAACACGAACGGGGATGATGAATTTTTCACCTCCAAATGGGTATCCTCCAGGTTCTAGTGAGTATGACATATAACGTGTTATATTTCCTTCATATGTAAAATATTTTTCCATCCCTGAAGGATATATTATTTTGTTCAAAATCCCTTGTTGACTGAAATAATCATTACTTTCTCTACTTCTACCACCTATAGTGTGAGCAACTGAATCGTGAGAACTCGTAAATTGTTTACTAAAAATATTAGAAATAGGAACTGAACTGCTATTTTCATCTGGGTTATAATAATTATTAAAAAAGCCCCAATGGTCAACATTTTTAGTAACCATAGGAGGGACATACTCAGGACTGTTGTAAAAAAACTTAAAAACTTGTCGTTCCAATATCCCGTCTTTACTGATAACTAAAGAATCTAATTTAGTGAGCTCTGTACCATAATTATATTTTGAACTGTAAAATTGAACAGTTTTTATTAAATTATTTTCTTTATCGTGCACTTCCATTTTTGTCAAAGTAAATGTATCCCACGTAAATGTGATTGTTCCGTTATCAAAGTAAATATGATTCAAATTTTGACCTTTTAATATTGCTGATGCATATTTATTGTATTGACCAAAAACTGTATTAGTTTCTAAATAGCTTGATTCTCCCGATGAATTAATAAGATATAAGTTATTAATTCCGTCTTTACTATCTGTCATCTTAATATCTCTTGAATAGTGAGTTGATAAATCTTCAACTATTACGTAATCGTTTAAGCTACAAATTGAGGGAGATGGTTTTGTACATGGAATATAATCGAATAGTATTTGTGCATAAGTGGCACTGGAAAAAATTCGATCACACATCCAACGTGTAGGGGTCGTGTTTGTAAGCTCTTTACTATTAATATTATTACCAAATTCGTATCTAATTCCATTTGAGTCAGTTATTCTAATTCCGTTCAACCCATTTGTTTCAATTTTATCCTCACGAAATGGATACGGTATCATTAAGGATTTATCAGTTGTAGAAATATAACACGTTCCTCCTTCTGATGCCAATTGATAATGAAACTCATCAGGTTCTTCATCTCGCATTCCATTATAAATTTCTCTTAAATAATCATTGTTGGCATATGGATTAAATACTGTATTTAAATATCCATATATTTCTTCATCTGCAATTCCTTTCACATAGCGCATTATTGATGGTTCGGCATTTAATGTCCAGTTTGTAGCAATTCTACCGCTATATTCTTTTGGCTTTAATCCTGTCATATCATAAAAAAGAGTAATTGGAAGCACGATATCGCCAACCGTAATTTCATAAAGGGGAATACTGATTTCTACTTTTCCTGTACTATAGTTTACCGGACTACTTACATACTTTGCCATTGCCGATGCTTCAGGAGTTACAGGCATAACAATTGGACTTGTAACTGTTATAGGAGAATTTTGCGATGACAAAAAAACAGGAAGTAAAAAGAAAATGGAAAAAAAACGAATCCTTTGGAAAAGTCTTTTTCATGAATAAATTTCATCATTTGTATCATACAGTTAATCAATTATGTTTGTAAATTTCATGTTATTTATTTTTTACACATTCACATTTTTAGAATATATCATCCTAAACTCTGTGTTCGTATTAATTTGCACTTAAAATATTATTCTTCAGGAAAACATAGGTTTCAATCATTCTACACATTTTCTATGTCTTCAAACCAAAACAATCCTTTCAATTCAGATAGATATTTATCAAAATCGACGATACTTTCATCTGTCATAAAAAAATATAAATAAAGAGGTACATTATATTTTCCTAATACTACAACACCCCTGCCATAACGATATTTTTCCTGACAGTACTCGCCCTTAAAATTTAAAGGATAAATAAACATTGATTTACCATTGAAAATAGATTGTGCTGTTTCTGCAGGATAATCTTTAACCATCATCTCCACATCCTTAAGGTCTTGGTTTGAAAGTGACCGAAATTTCTTACCCCATTCAAAATAATTGCTTACACGGGAAAATATATATTCTCGTGCCTCTTCATACTTATAAGGAATTGGTAATTTTTTTCCTGGTTTAAAAGCCGAACCAACAGCAATCATGCATTTCCCATCTTTATAGGACAATTTCCCATCCTGAAGTCCAAGCACGTTTTTAATATAACATTTATCATCTGTGCATATTGGGGATAAACTGTCTGAAACTACGTTCCATTTTTCATCTGGATGGTAGGTTATGTAATTTCTTTCCAAAATGACCCAAAACTTTTCGTATTTTTGTTTGGGTATGTTGTTTTCTTCGATGAGTTTCTGCATCGGGTTTTTCTTTTTTGTCTCTTGAGCTTGTATCAATACCCCTATTGAAAGCGACACAAATAGTATTAGAACAGCTGCCTTTTTCATAATTTTATATTTAAAAATCAATAATTTTATTTCCTACATTTTATAATTTCATGGTTAAAACATAATTTGGATATTTATTTTCCGCGACATTAATCGCTTCTTTATAATCAATAATGTATTTGAATTGTAAAATTTAACCACCTTTCTAAGGATAAACTCTCGTCAGAGATAAAAATAAATAAAGAGGTTAGAGTTAAATCAACACAAAATCATTTTTCCTTTTCAATACTTTCAAAATGTTTTATCAATTGTTCTTTCTCATTTTTTTCTGTATTGGTAATATCTTCCATCTTTACTATTTTCCCTTTATCTAATTCAATCTTGTACACCGTACCGGTACCCGGGATTAGATAAGGTTTTACAAAATAAGAGGGGTATCGCTCTGCATTGGCTCTACCAATGTAAACACCCGACACATTGATAGGGAATAAGCCATCTTTTGTCATTTTACTCCCTGTTAATCTTTCTAAACGAGTTTTCATAATGTCATTAGATATTACACATCCTCTTACAGAAACTTTGCTGATAAATAACTTTCCACCTTCTGTAACATAACTTATTATAACTCTCGGAGAACCTGTATCATCAGGCAATTCATTCAAAGTAACCAATTGATACTCATGACCTGTAAATTGAAGAGGGCTATTCATCAAAAGTATTATCTCTCCTTGATAGTTTAAAGTGTCATACAGACCATAAGATAGCTTTCCTCCTTCAACTATCTGAATAGGTTTTTGCTTGGCTGTTCCAGTAAAAACAAAATAAAAACAAATCGAATATAAAAACAATTGTTTCATAGCATTAATTTTTAATTGTTATTTAATTTATAATGTGATAATTGTAAACTCCTTTTTTACCTTGATAATTTTGTTCAAAAGAGCTAAATTCCTCATCTCCTACTGAAACATGTTTTATTTTTTTAAATAAATCATGTTTCATCTTTGTTTCTGTTCCAAGAGGCAATTTAATATTATCGATTAATAAAACTGAATTCCCTCCATCCGCAATAATGAGAGAAAGAACCTCACTGAGAGAGAAGAGTTCGATTTTTACAACCTCTTTCAGGCCTTTTTGTTTATATGTTATTAAATCATTTTTATCTGTAATACGATGTAATGATTTAATGAATACAGGATTGATCGCTTCAAATATTTTCGATGTAATATTGGTATCACCCAAAAAGTAAATAGTTGAGTAATTTGAATTATCATTAAGAGTTAGATCCCTTGTATAAATTTTTACAGCTTCAACTCCTTGCTCATTTATATCAGAAATCTTTGAACTGGAAACAAACACTATTTTTAAAGAATCATTTTTTATATATTTAACCTCTTCAATTGCCTGAGGTTTTAAAACAGAAGCAAGTATACGCGAGTAATAAGGCATCAGCTTATCGTTTATGTACAAATTCCATAATTTGTAAGCATTCGGTAAAGTACGTATTCAATTTCAAGTTTTCTTAGTTTTCAAAAAG
>ENA-UOOR01000113-UOOR01000113.1-fermentation-metagenome-genome-assembly--contig:-NODE-113-length-114019-cov-44.892896_pt1 | contig 114019 bp, 80 predicted proteins | sample MGYA00245780_ERZ724029 | MGnify/ENA primary metagenome ERZ724029 (study PRJEB28704, sample SAMN03018315) | fermentation metagenome | biome: anthropogenic terrestrial biome; feature: soil...
TGAAAGGCGGAAAATGGAAAGGTTGTTTCCATGTGCCACGCGGCTTATATCAATGTTGGAAAACACTTGATAGTATTAATGTTGAAAAATCAAATACGCCCGTTGATTTAATATTAGAAAAATCCAAATAACAGACATAAAAAATTATTTACAGATGAAAAATATAAAGGGTATATCAGCTTTTGTTATTGTATTGATTTGTGCTTTATTCACATTAGTAGTGTGTTCAAGCAGTAATAAAATTAGCGATGATGAGGAATTAATTTTTAAAAAGGAAAACCCTCCACATGAAATGAAAAATTACCATGAAGTTCCAAAGAATCTTGTATTAATTTACGATGGTGGAGCACATCGCAGTATACAGTGGAACTCTGAGCATTTTGCCCCTTATGTATCCACTAACATTAATGGAGATGAGAAGTGGTTATTCGATGGTTTTCTTTTTTTAGAAATAAAAGACGGTCAAGGTCGTGGTTTTGCTTCAGGTTATGAAAAATTACCTGCAAGAAAAATAGAATGGGAAAATCTGCTTAAAAATTATTTCAAAGAAGGCAATGCTATTAAAGCTTTAAATGATCAGATAGAGAGTGTTAAAAAAGGAAGTATCAATAACAAAAATTTCACAAAAAGAAAAATTGTCATAAGTCTTCCTGAACCTATTCCAAATCAAGTTGACTGGGGTATGCTTGATGGACGCCCTCTTCGTTTTTCAAATAAAAAGGATCGATTAGATGCATGCAAGTGGTACATCAATTATGCAGAAGAACTTTTTAAAAATTCAAATTTAGAAAATGTTGAGCTTGTCGGTTTTTATTGGCTTGCAGAAGAAGCAACAAACAGTAGAGATTTAGCTCTGGATGTTGCAAATTACATATACAGTAAAAAATATGATTTTTATTGGATTCCCTACTTCAATTCTGATGGTTATGCTGAATGGAATAAACTCGGTTTTAATGTTGTTTATTACCAGCCAAACTATTTTTTCAATGAGAGCATTCCTTACGAAAGACTACAGGAAACATGTGATAGAGCCCAGAAATTCCAAATGAACTTAGAAATTGAATTTGATGAAAGAGCATTAAAAAACAATAAAGATTGGGGTTATCGACTAAGAGATTACTTAGATGTCTTTGAGAAAAATAGCGTTTTCGACTCATTAAAAGTTGCCTATTACCAGGGAGGCGATGCATTTTATCAATTATCCAAATCGAATGAGCCCTCTGATATTAAGCTTCATCAAAGATTAACAGAGGTCATTTCAAGATGAAAAGTATATGAAATCAACAACAACCAACTATACCTGATAAATATATTCTTCAGGTATAATTTAAACGTTAATATTTTATTTTCCAATAGAAAATTAATAACATGAACAGAAGAAACTTTTTAACCTATGCCACTTTGCTAGGCGGCAGTTCAGTCGCACAGGGATTCTCCACAAATCAGAAGATCAACAAACGATCCAGGAATCAGAATCAATACCTTTCTCATGAGTTACAAGCTGATGTGATAATTATTGGAGGTGGATTGGGAGGCAGTGCCGCTGCTCTTTCCTGTTGTCGTAATGGTTTAAGTGTGATTATGACTGAAGAAACAGACTGGATTGGCGGTCAGGTATCTCAACAGGGAGTTCCTCCCGATGAACACCAGTGGATTGAGACACACGGTGCGCCAGTTTCATATCGTGATTACAGAAATAGAGTTCGTGATTATTACCGGAAAAATTATCCCCTCACTGAATCAGCCCGTAGTCGCATTAATTTAAACCCAGGAGATGGAAGTGTTTCCAGAATTTGTCACGAGCCAAGAGTTGCTGTATCAGTTTTAACAGATATGCTTTCGCCCTATCTGAGCAATGGAAAGCTACAGATCCTATTAAATCATAAGGTAAAGAGAGGAGATGTAGAAGGAGATCGGGTGATTAATGTTGAAGTTGAAAATCTGCAAACCGGTAATCGTATCTTTCTGACCGGAGAATCCTTTGTAGATGCAACAGAGTGCGGTGATTTACTTCCATTGACCGGCACTGAATATGTTACAGGTTCCGAGTCGAAGTTTGAAACCAAAGAGTTGCATGCATTTGAAAAAGCTGATCCCATGAATAATCAGGCATTTACCGTCTGCTTTGCCATGGACTATCAACCCGGCAGAGACAATGTTCAAGATCCCCCAAAAGATTATAACTTTTGGAGAAATTATGTACCGAAGATAACACCCTCGTGGTCCGGAAGATTACTTGATTTAACCTACTCAGATCCAAGAACATTAAATCCTAAGAAATTAGGATTCGATCCGAATGGTAGTAATATGGAAGGAGTACTCAATCTTTGGAACTATAGACGAATTATCAATCGGAGCAATTTTGCAGAAGGCACGTATGAAGGAGACATCACCATTGTGAACTGGCCTCAGAATGATTTTTTTCCAGGAAATCTGATTGATGTTTCAGCAAAAGAGTTTCAACAAAACATAGAAAAAGCCAAACAGTTGAGTCATTCATTATTCTATTGGTTGCAGACCGAAGCACCAAGGCCAGACGGCGGGGTTGGATGGCGGGGTTTGAGATTGCGCGGTGATATAATGGGAACAGAAGATGGGATGGCAAAATATCCATATATTAGGGAATCGAGGCGCATACGTGCAGAATTCACGGTTTTAGAAGAGCACGTAGGAGCCGAAAACCGACGATTGGTTGCAGGTGAAATTGAAGGCAAACGTTCAGCTGATTTTTTTGACAGTGTTGGTGTTGGCTATTATCATATTGACCTCCATCCCAGCTCAAGAGGAAACAACTATATCGACTTTTCGTCGCTTCCCTTTCAGATACCTTTGGGAGCACTTTTGCCCAAGCGCATTAATAATCTTCTACCGGCAAACAAGAATATTGGCACAACCCATATCACTAACGGTTGTTACCGACTTCATCCTGTAGAATGGAGTATTGGTGAAGCAGTCGGTCAACTTATTGCTTTTTCAAAAAAAGCAAAAGTACCTTTCAGGGCTGTCAGAGAAAAAAGCGAACTTTTATCGGATTATCAACAAATTTTGCACAAGCAAGGCGTTGAGACAAAGTGGCCCTAAACATGATTAAAGCATACAAAAACTTATTGTAAACATATGCTGATAAAAAAATGGCACAAATATCATTAGAAAACAAATGAGAAATAATTTATCAAGAAGGTCATTTTTAAGAACATTAGGAATGACTGCACTTGGGGTAGGATTTGCGCCTCAAATAATTGCAAATCTTAATGAAGTAAAAGGAGTAAAGCCAATTGAAGGATCCTGGTTTGAATTCCAACATCACAGTGTTGCAGAGGGAAAATATTGGAATCCAACGTTGATTGATTTTACAGCCAACCAATGGGATTACAAAATTAAAGAAATCGCACAGTCTGGGATTCGTTACTTAGTTTTGCTTGACACAGCTATTCATAACAAGACCTTTTACCCGTCTAAACTGCTTCCACAACACCATATGGGATGTGATGACCCATTAGAAGTAGTTTTAAATGCAGCGGACAAATACGGAATTAATTTTTTTATCAGTAACGGTTTCTATGGTGAATGGACCAATCCTGTTTTATTAATGAGTGATAAAACCATAGAAAAGTTAAGGCTTCAAGCAATGAATGAAATTGCTGAAAAATATGCACATCATAAAAGTTTTTATGGCTGGTATTATCCAAATGAAACCGGTATAAACGGTCATTATGATGATATTTTTATGAATTATGTAAATGTTTCATCTGCAGAAGCAGCAAAACTAACACCAAAAGCCAAAATCCTAATTGCACCATATGGTACAAGAAATGTAATTGAAGATAAGAAATATGTTTATCAATTAGAAAAACTTAATGTTGATTTTATTGCATATCAAGACGAAATTGGAGTTGAAAAAACTGCTATTGAAGAGAGTGGTCGATTTTTCGAACGACTATATAATTTACACAAGAAAGCTGCAAAATCTCGTTTATGGGCTGACATAGAAGTTTTCAAATTTGAAGGTACGGTGTATAAGAGTGCACTTCTTCCTGCTTCTTGGGAACGTGTAGTAGATCAATTAAAAGCTGTTTCCCCATTTGTAGAAAAGATTCTGATTTATCAGTATATGGGTATGCTCAACAGGCAAGGCACATACTCATTTGCCGGTCATACCGATTCTTTTCTCCTATATGAAGGTTTGAAGAATGCCGGATATTTAAAATAAAAAATATCATATGAAATTTTACTTTGGACTGTATGGTTCAGGTCATTACAAGACATCTTAAAATATGACACATGAGATTGATGGCAATAAATAGGTAATTGATTAAAATTGGAAAAAATTACGCGTCTAAAATCGGCCTATCTCCAAGCGGGGAATTTATTCTATAGAGATAAAGAATACTTTAATTATAAACGTGATGAGCTAATAAAATAATGTGGGCAAACGTGAGTTATAAAATTCTGTTTGCCCACCTAATTTAATCAACAACCACGTTACTAACACTTTAACCTTATCTTTAAATGTCTTTTTTACTATAAAAAAGATCCTACCATTTTGTTATTAATAAATATTAACCTGTTTTATGACTAAAAAAATGAGATCCGTGTTAATTAGTTATTGAAAGGAAGCCATTAATTGTGAACGATTTTGACAAAATTAAATATCAAATAGTATAGTCCAAATATCATTTAGGTTAGTGGCAAAAACATTAAAATTTGATAATTTTGTTTTGTAGTGTGAAAATTACATTTTAATTAATACCCCTATTTCGTTAATAAATTTTTCATCATAATATCAACAACAAACAAAATACAGGGATAAATTAGTAAATAATCAACGATGAAAAAACAAGTTATCATTTTAAAATTTATCCATTAAAAGATTGAATAATGACTCTTAGAAATAAAATAATTATTACGATAATTCTCTTCTGTATCTTATGTTTGAATTGCATTGCTAATTCTGATGTAGTTGTAAATAATAGAGGATCAGATTCACCGCGAATAATTAATATTATCAATTTTATTCGGCAGACAGATTATCGTGTTGAGAATTCAGACAGTCTTTTATTCGAGACTGTAAAAGAGCAGATAAAATTATTGAAAAGATATCATTTACCTGCGACTTTCTTGCTCCAGTACGATGCTTTGATTAATCCTAAATATCAAGAATTACTAAAGAACAAACTCAGCTCTGATTTTGAAATAGGTGGTTGGTGGGAAATTACCCAACCCCATGTTGAAGCTGCCGGAATAAAATGGCGTGGCGAGCATTCCTGGGTTTCGCATGCAAATATTGCATTCACAACCGGCTACAGTCCCCAAGAAAGGGAAAAACTGGTAGATGTATATATGAAAAAGTTTAAAGAGTGTTTTGGTTATTATCCCAAATCTGTTGGTTCCTGGTTTATTGACTCCCACACTCTTTCATATATGTATGAAAAATATAATATTGTTGCATCATGCAATTGTAAGGATCAAATTGGTACAGATGGTTACACATTATGGGGAGGTTATTGGAACCAAGCATATTATCCCAGTCGTTTAAATGCATATATGCCAGCTCAAACAACTGAGTGTCAAATTCCAGTACCTATATTCCGCATGTTGGGCAGTGATCCAATCTATCAATATGATAATGGATTAGGAGGCAATCGTCAAGGTGTTATATCCCTTGAGCCAGTCTATAATGAATCAGGAAAAAGCAAAAAATGGGTAGAATATTTTTTTGAATCTATTGTTAATCAGCCTAGTTTAGCTTTCAATTATGCCCAGGCAGGTCAGGAAAACTCTTTTACCTGGAGTGAAATGCAAGAAGGCTTAAAAATGCAGATACCACTTATAGATTCGCTCAGGAATTTAAAAAAAATAAAGGTAGAAACATTAGAGAAATCGGGAACATGGTTTAAGGAACATTTCAATGTAACTCCTCCAACTGCTGTGACCACACTTTCAGACATTAGAAATCAAAGCAATAAATCCGTTTGGTTCAACAGTCGTTTCTATCGTGTAAATTTGTTATGGAAAGGCAAATCTTTTCGTTTCAGAGACATACATCTGTTTAATGAAAAATTCGAGTCTCCTTATTTTAGAAAAGCAGGTAATGGAAATCAATTTTTATATTTTACGCTTCCTATTGTTGATGGTTTTATGTGGAGCAGACCTGATGATTTAGCAGGGCTACGAATTATGAGAACAGATAAATATGGGAACAAAAAAGAAGTTGCTCTTGACAATCCTGTTGTCACTGAAATCGCGAAGGACGTTTTAAAAGTAGAGTGTAATGATGAAAAAAGCAATGTTTTCAATATCATTTTCTACGAAGATCATTTTGAAGTATCCTGCAAGACAAAAGAAAAAGATTTTAATTGGATACTTGAACTTGTGACAGCATCAGGTATAGAATTACCCTTTAAATCGATAGAAAAACACAAAATAAATGCCGTGTTTAATAATTTTAAATATGGTATAACTTGTGATAAAGGATCTGCAAAAAAATCAGAAGATGCATCCGGCGCAGTATTTCAGATTATTCCTTCGAATAATTTACTCATTATTAATTGTACAAATTCCAACTAAATAAACTATTGATGAAGACATTTAATTCTTTTTTTATTCTTTTGTTTTTGTTGTTTCCTATTGTTTTGAATTCTCAGAATAATAAGAAATATATAAAAAAGCAGAACAGCTTTGAGAATATAGAAAAGAAGTTCTTAAATCCTGATAATGAATACAAGTCGTGTCCTCTATTAGTTTTTAACGAAATTATCACTGAATCTGAAATAGACAGAATGATTGATGATCTAAAGAACAATGGATTTGGAGGTTTTTTTGTTCATCCTCGCCCAGGATTGGTCACCGAATATAAGTCTGATGAATGGTATTCTCTATTTCAATATGCTGTAATGAAAGGTAAAGAATTGGGTATGGATGTATGGATTTATGATGAGAATTCTTATCCAAGTGGTTTTGCGGGAGGTCATGTTCCATCACAATTTCCAGAATCTTATAATCAGGGACAAGGATTATTATTAGAGAAAGTAAATTTAATCCCGGAAAACGTCGAACAATTTTATTTATGCCTACTAAAGCAAGCCAATTCATTTATAGATATCACACCATCTATAAGTAAATACATTGGCAAAGAAGGAGAATATTATCTATATAAAAAAACATATTATCAAAAGAGTAATTGGCATGCAGGTTTCTCGTACGTTGATTTGTTAGTACCCGGAGTGACAGAAAAGTTTATTGATGTAACTATGAAAGGTTACGAAAAATCCATTCAAGAATCATTTGGAAATGTTGTTCCTGGAATTTTCACAGATGAGCCAAATATTGTAACCTCAGGAGGTTTACGATGGACACCAGATTTATTTGATGTTTTTAAAAAGAAATGGGGATATGATTTACAGCCATATTTGCCACTCTTAAGCGAAGAGATTGGAGAATGGAAGATGGTTCGATATCAATATATGGAAACATTACTACAATTATTTGTTGATAGATGGGCTAAGCCATGGTTCAATTATTCAGAGAAACATAATCTCAAATGGACGGGACATTATTGGGAGCATGGATGGCCAAATATGAATGACGGGCCAGACAATATGGCCATGTATGCATGGCATCAAATGCCTGGTATTGATATGCTTTTCAATCAATTCAATGAAACTTCACCTCAAGCACAATTTGGTAATGTCCGCGCGGTAAAAGAATTACGCAGTGTTGCGAATCAGATGGATTACAAACGTACTCTAAGTGAGACCTATGGTGGAGGAGGATGGGATTTGACTTTCAAAGATTTAAAAAGATTAGGCGATTGGGAATATGTACTTGGTGTAAACTTCATGAATCAGCATTTGTCGCATCAAACACTGAGTGGTGCTAGAAAATACGATTATCCTCCAGTTTTCACATATCATTCACCTTGGTGGAATAATTACAAGCCATTAAATGATTATTTTACTCGATTATCATTTTTATTAAGCGAAGGCACTCAAAATAATGATATAGTAATTATTGAACCAAACTCAACATTATGGTGCTATTATTCTCATACAGGCAGTAGCTCAAAATTGATGCCTATTGGTGAAAAATTTCAATCATTTGTCACCACACTTGAGAAGAATCAAGTAGAGTATGACTTAGCTTCTGAGAATATTATTAAAGATCAAGGATCTATTAATAATAATAATTTTGTTATTGGTAAAGCATCCTATTCAACAGTAATACTCCCTCCATTCACAGAAAATATTAGTCGCCACACCTTTTCATTGTTGAAAAATTTCATAATAAATGGAGGACGAGTATTGTGTTTTGATACACCAGACAAAATTGACGGCATTGTTAATAAAGATATTTCAGAACTATTAGATTCTAAACTAGTATCTCATTTTGACAGTTTAACTCAGGATGTCATTGAAAGAATAAAATCTGCAAACGATATCGATTTCACCTATAAAGACGGCAACCTATATCATCATCGGAGAGAATTTTTAGATGGAGAGCTCCTTTTTCTTGTAAATTCATCAATGGATGAAAAAACCGTTGGTCAACTTACAATATCTAAAGGGAGATCAATATTTGAATTTGATGCTTTTACCGGAAATATTTATTCCTATCCTTTTAAAAAAGATGCAAAAAGACTATTAACTCATTTTGAAATTGAGCCAGCAGGAAGTTTAATACTTTTCATAAGTGATGATAATGCAAAGAAGTATCCAAAGAAGAAACAGCTTATTGTATCTGAGACCATACCTGCAACAACTAAAACCAAGATTAAAAGACTTCAAAACAATGCATTTCCAATTGATTTTTGTGATCTTGTTTTAAATAGTGAGATCATTAAAAATATTCATGTTTCAAATGCAGCAGATAGAGTTTTCAGAGCACATGGTTTTGAATCTGGTAATCCGTGGAATACATCCGTGCAATTTAAACGCAATATAATTGAAAGAGATACATTTACTTCGGGAGGCTTTTCTGTATTATATCATTTCAAAATTGATAAAATCGTAGATTATTCGACGTTTCAACTCGTTACAGAACGACCACACATATTTTCAGTCAAAATAAACGGGAAAGAAGTTTCGTCCATACCCAATGAATGGTGGCTTGATAAATCATTTGGTGTTTATAATATTGGTAATACATTAAAAGAAGGTATCAATGAAGTAGAATTGACCGTTAAGCCAATGAGAATACTTGCTGAAATTGAACCAGTATATATTCTAGGAGATTTTGGAGTAATACCAGAAAAGAGTGGATGGAGTATTTCATCTCCAACCACAGAAATGAATTTTGGAAGTTGGAAAAACCTGCGATTACCTTTTTATTCATGGGATGTAGAATATAGTAAAGAGTATAACATGAAGGATATAAAAGGCAATTTTATTGTAAAATTGGGTAAATGGGCAGGAACAGTAGCTGAAGTATATGTGAATAATGAAAAGGTTGGCATTATTGGTTTTGATCCATTTACTTTGGACATAACACCTTATTTACATTCAGGGAAAAACAATATTGCAATAAGAGTTATTGGTAGTCATAAAAATTTATTAGGTCCTCATTATAAAAATCCAGCTAAGGGATTGGCTTCACCATGGCATTGGAAAGGAATAGAGAGACCCATTGCAGGTGAAGATTATCAATTAGTAGATTATGGGTTTTTTGAAGATTTTGAATTAACGCATGGATTATAGAATTTAATTAATGAAAAAATGAGCAAAATAGGTTTATTTAGTGTAGGTTTGGATACTTATTGGCCACAATTCAGTTCTTTGCTTGGTAAATTAAATGGTTATCATGATAAAATAAAGAAAGAAATTGAAAACCATCAGAATATAGAAGTAGTAGATGCCGGAATGGTCGACAACATCAATAAAGCTAAAATTGCTGCCGATTCTTTTTGTAGTAATAATGTTGAATTAATCTTTTTATTTGTATCAACCTATGCTTTGTCATCAACAATTCTGCCTATAGCACAGAAAGTAAAAAAACCTTTTATCATATTAAATCTACAACCTGAAGAAAGAATAGATTATAATAAGTTTAATGCTTTGGAAGATTATGCCGAAAAGACAAGTTTATGGTTAGAACATTGTCAAGCCTGCTCAATTCCAGAAATCGCCGGTGTGCTTAACAAGGCTTCAATTAAATATGAAATTATTACCGGATTTTTAAATGACAAGAACGTTTGGAATGAAGTTGAAGATTGGCTAGACGCGACCATCGTCTTAAATGCGTTACAAAATAACCGGATGGGTATATTAGGAAATTACTATGGAGGGATGTTGGATGTTTATTCTGATTTAACCAAACATAGTATAATATTTGGGACCCATTTCGAAATGATTGAAATGTGCGAATTAAAGAAAATCAGAGATAATGTAACAGATGTTGAAATAAAAAATAAAGTAACAGAATTCCAGGAAGTTTTTGATATAGATAAGAAATGTAGTCAATCTGAGATTGAACGTGCAGCGCTCACATCTGTTGCATTAGATAAATTAGTTGAGAACAATCAATTAAAATCATTAGCTTATTACTATGAAGGTCAAGAGGGAAACGATTATGAAAACATTGTAACATCTTTAATTGCAGGTAATACATTACTTACCGGCAAGAATATTCCGGTAGCAGGTGAATGTGAAATTAAAAACGCACATGCTATGAAGATATTAAGTGCTTTTGGTGCCGGCGGTTCATTTTCAGAATTCTATCTTATGGATTTTAAAGACGATGTAATATATTTAGGACACGATGGACCAGCGCATTTTAAGATTGCTGAAGGTTGCGTTAAGCTTGTTCCATTGCCCATATATCACGGAAAACCCGGAAATGGATTATCTATAGAAATGTCAGTAAAAAATGGTCCGATAACCCTTCTTTCTGTTGTTGAGGGTAACGACAATATTTTTTTATTAGCAGCAGAGGGCGAATCTGTTGAAGGTCCTACATTGGAAATTGGCAACACTAATAGCAGATATGCTTTTAATTGTGGAATCCGTGAATTTATAAATACATGGAGCAAACATGGTCCTTCACATCATTGTGCAGTAGGTATTGGTCATATTGCTCATAAAATTGAAAAGTTGGCTCATTTACTCAATATTTCTTTTATAAATATCAGTTCAAAAACTAATCAATTACAGTAAAATGCTAAATATCAATACATTTAACTCATCCAAAGGAATATTAATCATATTAATATCCTTCTTATGCAGTTTTACAATGAATGGAAAAGCCATTAGTGTTCAAAATTTGACATGTGATTACAAGTCTAATCCTATCCTTGTATCGACCACATCACCTGAATTTGGATGGCAATTTCGTTCGGAACAATCAGATGTTCAACAAACAGCCTATGCCATTGAATTATTTTCCATTGAGAAAGGTAAAGAGAAAAAGATTTGGAAATCGGGAAAGATTAAATCTAATTTAAGTCAACAATTAAAATACAACGGGAAAGCTCCCCTTAATCCAGGTAGACTGTATAAATGGCGTGTGAGAGTATGGAATAACAGAAATCAAAAATCAGCCTGGAGCGAAATGAACTCATTTAGAATAGCCCCATCCGACATTGAATCAAATGCACAATGGATTGGTGCAATCGACAAAAAAGATTCAAATATTCCTGAAGGTAGAAATTATCATGGATTATCTGTCACATCAGAAGCAGGTAAAAAATGGGAAAAAACCGAACCACTTTCCAAAAAAAGTATCTATTTAAGGAAAGACTTTCCAGTTAAAAAAGATGTTGAAGATGCGATTATATATATTTCAGGTTTAGGTCATTATGAATTGACGTTGAATGGTGAAAAAATGGGTGATTCAGAATTTGCTCCCATGTGGAGTGATTATGATAAAACGGTTTATTATAATGCATATGATGTCACAAAAGATCTAACCAAGGATAATACGATTGGAGTTCTGCTTGGAAATGGTTTTTTTAACGAACAAGGGGGACGTTATAAAAAGTTGCAAGTGAGCTTTGGTCCACCCACCCTTTTCTTTAAAATGATTATAACCTATAAAGATGGGACTAAACATGAAATTGTTTCCGATAAGAATTGGAAGTACGCTTTAAGTCCCATTACATATAATGATATGTATGGCGGAGAAAGTTATGATGCACGATTGGAACAAGATGGCTGGGACAAATCCGGTTTTGATGATTCCAATTGGAATAAGGTTATTGTTCAAGAGTCACCAAAAGGAAAATTAAGACCTCAAACTGCTGATCCAATAAAAATCATGGAAACATTTGATGTGAAAAGCAGTAAGAAAGTAGGTAATTCTTATGTTTTTGACATGGGACAAAATTTATCTGGTTTTCCAAAGATAAAAGTGAAAGGTAAAAAAGGAGATATTATTAAATTAACTGTTGGGGAAAATATAAATAATGATGGTTCTGTTAATCAATCGCAATCAGGTGCTCCTTATTATTATGAATACACACTGAAAGGTGGTGAAGAAGAGATATGGCATCCCCGCTTTTCTTATTATGGATATCGATATATTCAAGTTGATGGGGCAAAACCTGAAGTAAATAATGACAATAGAAATATTCCACTATTATTGAATCTAAAATCCTGTTTTGTATATAATTCAGTTCCTCAAACAGGTTCTTTCTATTGCTCAAATGAGATTTTTAATGATGCACACAGGATAATTATTAATGCAATAAAAAGTAACATGCAGTCCGTTTTCACAGATTGTCCCCACAGAGAAAAACTTGGGTGGCTTGAAGAAGTTCATTTAAATGGTCCGGGATTATTATATAATTTCAATTTAACAAGTTTTGCTCCAAAAATCATGCAAGACATTCGTGATGCTCAACTCTCAAATGGACTTGTTCCGGACATTGCTCCTGAATATGTGATTTTCGATGGTGGATTTAGAGATTCTCCTGAATGGGCAAGTACAGCAGTTATCTTTCCTTTCATGTATTATGAATTTTATGGAGACAATTCACTGATTGTTGAATATTATGACGTAATGAAGAAATATGTCGATTATCTTTCTTCAACTGCCACGAACCACATTGTTTCGCATGGACTTGGCGACTGGTACGATTATAATGTAAACTTTCCCGCCGGTACTTCAAGAAATACTCCTATTCCTTTATCTGCCACAATGCATTATTACATGGATATTGATTATCTGGTTCAGGCGGCAGAAATGTTGAAAAAAGATGAGGATATTTCTTTTTATCGTGATCTTAGAGAAAAAGTTAAAGCAGCATATAACAAGGAGTTTTTTAATAAAGACACCAAGCAATATGGTACCGGCAGTCAAGCCTCAAACGCCATGTCTCTGTTTATAAATGTTGTACCTCAAGAATACAAACAAGATGTGTTGAATAATCTCATTGAAGATATCAAGAATCATGGTTATAAATTGACCACTGGTGACGTCGGGAATAGATATTTATATCAGGTTTTATCTGAAAACGGCCTTGATGAGATCATGTACAAAATGCATAATCATAAAGAAGTACCAGGTTATGGATTTCAAATTCAGTTTGGCGCTACTACACTTACAGAGCAGTGGGATCCCCGAAATGGAAATTCATGGAATCATTTTATGATGGGTCAAATTGAGGAATGGTTTTATAAATCTCTTGCAGGAATAAATGTAGACGACACTTCAAATATTGGTTTTCAGAACATTGTAATAGCACCAAAACCTGTTGGCGACCTGAAGTTTGTTGAAGCTCATTATAATTCTTTGTATGGAAAAATTAATGTTGATTGGAAAATAGAAAATGAGAAATTTACGATGAATATTTCCATACCTGAAAACTGTAAAGCAAAAGTATATTTGCCAGGTGAAGAGTTGTTTAAAGAAGTTGGTAGTGGAGCCTATTCTTTCTCGAAAAATATAAATAGATAAATATATGATTATAAGAATCAAGTATATAATTCTTTTAGTCTTCTGTATATATAATTTCCTGCTTTTTGGTCAGGAAACCAAAACGACTATAAAAGAGGTTTATCTATATAATAAGATAAAAGAACAATTTAAAGAGGAGCATACTCAAGATCCTACTTTTGGGCTTTTAGTCAGACGGGTAACAAATCCCTCTTTCACAGCATTTATTCCTGATAATAACAATTTTAAAAGTGCGGTAATTATTTGTCCCGGTGGAGGTTACCACACTCAACTCATGGATCGGGAAGGATTTAATGTTGCAAAAGAATTCAATAAACTTGGAATTGCAGCATTTGTCCTTAAATATCGGCTTCCGAATGACATACTTACAGACGAAAAACCTTTTGCACCATTGAAGGATGCTCAACAGACCATTTATTTGATTAGAAAAAATGCAAAACAATGGGGTATTGATCCGGATAAAATTGGGATTATGGGATTTTCGGCAGGAGGTCACTTGGCTGCTTCGTTAGGTGTTCATTATGATTCCATTCTAATAGAAAACAACCAAAAAATAAATTTGAGACCTGATTTTATGATCTTAATCAATCCGGTTATCAGTTTTTCTGATAGTATTGGTCATTCCGGTTCAAGAGACAACCTACTTGGTCAATCTCCAAATATGGAGAAAGTAACATTCTTTTCAAATGAATTGCATGTCAATAAAGATTCGCCAAAAAGTTTTCTGATACACACAAATGACGACAGTGTTGTAGATGTCAAAAACAGTTTAAATTTTTACGAACAACTAAAAGTCAATAATGTACCCGTTGAATTACATATTTATTCACGTGGAAATCATGGGTTTATTCAAATACCCGAATTTGAAGAATGGTTTAACAGGTGTGTTCATTGGATGAAGATTGAGAAAATAATTTAAAAACAACATTAACTTTAAAATGAATAGAATAAAAACCTTATTGCTTTTTCTGATAATTTGTCAGTTTATTGCAGCACAACAAGAAAAAGTGTTTTCTAATGTACACGACAAGCTTTTACCAGCTCATTCAGCGATAATAAACGGGCATATCGGCAACAAGCTGAATGCCTCATATAATAATAGAATATTGGCACAAGATGTAGATGTACTTATTCATCCTTTTACGATTAGAGATGAGCACAGTTGCTGGCAAGGTGAGTTTTGGGGAAAATGGTTTACTTCTGCAGTATTAGCGTACAAGTATAAACCCACGACTGAATTGCTTGAAGTTTTGAAAAAAGCCGCATACGGTTTAATAGAAACACAAACTTCCGATGGATATATAGGGAATTATGCACCCGAAAGTCGTTTAAAAGCCTGGGATATATGGGGTCGTAAATATGTGATGTTAGGATTAATTGCTTTTTATGACATTTCAAAAGATAAAAAAGTGTTGGAAGCAGCTTCTAAAGAAGCAGATTTTCTGATTAAGGAATTGAACGAAAAAGAGGCTAAAATAATAAAAATGGGTAATCATAGAGGGATGGCAGCTTCTTCAGTTTTGGAACCGATTATTCAACTATATGTAAGAACCGGGAATAAAACATACCTTGATTTTGCTGAAGAGATTGTCCGCCAGTGGGAATTACCTGAAGGACCTCAACTTATTTCGAAATCAAATATCCCTGTTGGGAAGCGCTTTCCAAAGCCCAATCCTGAAAATTGGTACGGCTGGGAGCAAGGACAAAAAGCATATGAAATGATGTCATGCTATGAAGGATTGTTAGAATTATATCGATTGACCGGAAAAGAAGAATACAAAACGGCAGTTGAAAACACATGGCAAAGCATTATTGATTCGGAGATTAATATTGCAGGATCCGGAGCATCAGTAGAGACCTGGTTTTCAGGGAAAGATTTACAACAATTTCCAATAGAGCATTATCAGGAGACTTGTGTAACCGTTACCTGGTTGAAATTGAATCAGCAACTGTTGCGTCTTACCGGCGAAACAAAATATGCAGATGCCATTGAACAAACTTTCTACAACGCATTGCTCGGTTCTATGCGACCCGATGGCTCAGATTGGGCAAAATACACTCCATTATCAGGTCAAAGACTAAAAGGTTCCGAACAATGTGGCATGGGGTTAAACTGTTGTAATGCAAGCGGTCCGAGAGGATTATTCACTATCCCGCTTACTGCTGTTATGCAAAGCAACGAAGGTGCAACCGTAAATTTCTTTATTGATGGAGTATACGAATTAATTACACCTAAAAAAGCTACTATAAACTTGATACAACAAACAAAATATCCAGTTGAGGGGAAAGTTGATATTAAATTGGAAATGAAGAAAACCGAAACTATGACATTAGCATTTAGAATTCCATCTTGGTGTAAAAAAGTGTCTGTTATTGTAAATGGAGAATCAATACAAAATACTATTACAGACGGTTATTTAAAGATTAACAGATTATGGAAAGATAACGATACAATTTCTATTAATTTCGATTTAAATGCCAAACTACATCGTATTGGAGATAAAGGAAAATACATAGCAATTACACGTGGTCCGATTGTACTTACGAGAGATGAACGTTTACAAGGTCCACATCTTGAAGCCATTCTTACGCCATTGATAAATGATCAGGGAACACTTGAGCTAACACCTGTTAATAATGCAAATCCAGAAATTTGGATGACCTTTTCAGCACAATTTGTACCAGAGTCATATACTGAATATAGTTCTCAATCCGTAGATATTGAATTATGTGATTATGCTTCAGCCGGGAATTCAATGAATTCATTCCCATTCTTTAAAGTCTGGTTACCACAGTTATATAATCCAAGAAATTAAGAAATAAATAAAAAAGAATTATGAGAATAAAAATCTTTAAGTTGGTATTCGTTTTTTTAATATTTGCAGCTTCCTATTCCCAAGCTGCAAGTAGTATTACCCCAGTAGATTTAAAGTGCGAATATCTTACTAATCCTGAAGGACTGGATGAATTACATCCTCGTTTTAGTTGGACTTTGTCTGCAATGAACGATTCTGATTATGGACAGAAACAAACAAGTTATCGTATATTAGTTAGTCGTTCATTAACCAAACTCCAAAAGAATATGGGAGATATGTGGGATACTGGATGGATAACGTCAGACCGCATGCAACTTATTGAATATATGGGGAACCCACTATTATCGGATAAAACCTATTATTGGAAAGTATGCGTTAAAGATGAAAAAGGTCAACAATCCGCATGGAGTGATTCTTCGCAATGGAGCACCGGTCTTTTTTCACAATTTGATTGGTCGGCAAAATGGATTGGCACTTCTCAACTTTTTGATCCTTCTCAAAGAGAATGTAATGTAGAAGACCCTTGGTTACGCAAAACAATTAATATTAATGAGAGACCAGATAAAGCCACAATGTTTGTAGCTTCTGTAGGTTATCATGAATTATATGTAAACGGAATAAAAATTGGAGACCATGTGCTTGCTCCAGCTGTAAGCGACCATACCAGACGCGCACGATATATTGCATATGATATTGCTAAGGCACTTAAACCCGGAAAAAATGTAATTTCAATATGGTTGGGAGCCTCATGGTCTATTTATGCACCATATATAACACCTGACAAACCGCGTACCCCTATTGTAATTGCACAAGCAGATGTTTACAACAGTAAAGGCAAGAAAATCAGCAGGATTATAACAGATAATTCTTGGAAAACCCATTCAAGTCCAAATAAACTATTAGGAACTTGGGAGTTTGGAAATTATGGAGGTGAAATCTATGATGGAAATAAAGAAATAGAAGGCTGGAATACAATCGGATTTGATGATTCATCATGGGATCAGGCCATTGAATATGCTCCGAAACTCACTTTATCAGCACAAAAGATGGAAACAAACAAATTGTTTGAAGAAATCAATCCCGTAAGTATTGAAGAGCGTGCAGACGGTACCTATAGGGTGGATATGGGTGTAAACTTTGCTGGTTGGACCCAAATTAATGTATCCGGTGAACCAGGAACATTAATCGATTTTCTCTATTCAGAACGAGAACAAGATGAAATGACGTTCAGAAATCATAGTGCATATATAATTGGTCCTTCCGGAAAAGGTACATTCCATCATCGTTTTAATTATGCATCCGGCAGATGGATTACAATAAAAGGGATGAAAACAAAACCCCAGCTTTCGGATATTAAAGGATGGCAAGTTCGTACTGCTTTTGAATCTGCCTCAACATTTGAGAGTTCCGATCCCTTGCAAAACTGGATTTATGACCGAGTAAATTGGACATTCCGAAATCTATCGATTGGAGGTTATATTGTAGATTGTCCTCAGCGTGAACGATTTGGTTATGGCGGAGATGCCCATGCTACCAGCGAAACAGGAATGTTTAATTATAAGATGGGGTCATTCTATACAAAATGGTTAGAAGACTGGCGTGATGTTCAGGGCACTGAACCGATGGTAGGAGATATGAATAATCCCGAATGGGCACACAAACAAGTAAACAGTGGTCGCTTTTTTAATAATGGAGTGTTGCCACAATCGGCACCCACATATCATGGAGGCGGAGGTCCAGCTTGGGGTGGTATTGTAATTACTTTACCATGGCTTCTTTATCAGCATGAGGGAGACACACGCGTACTTGAGACAAATTTTGAGATGATTAAAGGATGGCTTGCATTTCTCCAATCAAATACCGAAAATGACATGTTAAAGAGATATGGCGGAGGTTGGGATTTTCTTGGGGACTGGCTTTGGCCAAATGCAACTGCCGAAGGTATGAACAATAATAAACCTGAAACTCTATGTTTAAATAACTGCTATTGGGTTTACAACCTACGTACCGGAGCTAAGATAGCCAGAATAATTGGACGAACAAAAGAAGCAGAAGAATGGGAAAAGCAAGCAGATATTTCAAGCAAGGTTATTCATGCAAAATTTTATAATCCAGAAGATCAAAGTTATGCCGACAAATCGATGGCAAACTTAGCTGCAGCATTATATGGAAATGTAGTACCGCCTGAATTGCATCAGACCGTAATGGATAGGCTTGAAAAAGAGATACTTATAAACAACAAAGGTCATATTGATGTAGGAATTACCGGAGGCGCAATGCTCTTTAAAGTATTACGTGAAGAAGGTAGAGATGATTTAATCTATTCAATGACATCACAAACCACTTATCCCAGTTGGGGTTTCATGCGAGAAAACGATGCTACCACCATTTGGGAAATGTGGGAGAAAGATCTTCCGGGACATTCATTACTACATAGTTCATATCTATATCCAGCAGCATGGTACATTGATGGAGTGTCAGGTATCAGAAGAGCTGAATCAAAACCAGGATTTCAGGAATTTATCATTAGAGTACCTAAGCTCAATGAATCGCAATTAAAATGGGCAAAGGCCTCATTTGATTCTCCGGCAGGTATGATCCAATCTGAATGGAAACGTGAAAACGGAAGTACGACACTCAACATTTCAATTCCTCCTAATTGCAAATCAACCGTTTATTTTCCGGACGAAATGGGAAGAGAAATTAAAGAATCGACCGGTATTGCCAAGATTGTTGGAAAAAAAGATGGATATATTCTTTTTGAAGCACCTTCCGGGAAGTACCATTTCTCAAACTAAATTGAATTAACTATATTTACATTTTAAAAATATCCGATTAACTCTTATAATATGAAACATCTAACATTAATACTTGCCATCTTTGCATCGATCTCGTTTTCGAGTTTTGGCAATCAAAAATCGATTACCACAGCATTAAAAGTCGAAATGCAAGAAAATCCACAAGGAATTGGGACATTACAGCCACGTTTCTCTTGGAAGATAACATCAACAAAACCGAATCTCAAACAGGTATCATACCAGATTCAGGTATCCACATCATTGAACGATCTTAAAAAGGGTGAGAATTTATTATGGGATTCTGGCGTTGTGACCAGTGATCAGTCCCATTTGATCACCTATGAAGGTAAAGCCTTGAAATCAAAAGGAAACTATTATTGGAGAGTACGAGTTATTACAAATCAAGGAAAAAACAAATGGAGTGAAATAAACCAATGGTCGATAGCCATTTTAAACAGTAGTGATTGGCAAGCAAAATGGATAGGAGAAAATTCTCTTTCAAATCCAAAGGAGACTGCCGAAGGCAATACACGTTTAGCAGCTCGATATTTGCGTAAACCATTTGAAGTAAAAAGTGAAATTAAACGTGCCACGATATATATTTCCGGACTTGGTTCATATGAAGCAGCTATAAACGGAAATAAGATATCAGAAGATGTGCTCTCCCCTACACCATCCTGGTATCCAGACAGAGTATATTACAATGTATATGATGTTACCTCTTTGATAGAAAAAAAGGCCAATCTGCTGAGTGTTAAATTGGGAAACGGTCGTTATTTTGGAATGCGCGGTAATGAAACGATGATGTTTGGTTTGCCTAGATTAATATCACAATTAGAAATTGAATACATGGATGGTTCAACCGATATAATTGTGAGTGATGAATCATGGAAAGTCACCTCAAAAGGTCCTATTGTTGCGAACAATGAATTTGATGGTGAAGAATACGATGCTCGTCTTGAATTTACCGGTTGGGAATTGAGCAATTACAATGACACTAATTGGAAAAATGCAGATTTAATGGAAGCCCCTAAAGGAAAGCTCACTGCCCAACCCAATCCAAATATCAAAGTACAAGATGAAGTTACTCCAGTTGGCATAACAAAACTTTCTAATGGTAAATATATACTTGATATGGGTCAGAACATGGTTGGATGGTTAAAAATAAACAGTCTAACAGCGACTAAAGGTCAGCCCATTGTCTTAAGATTTGCAGAAACACTAAATTCTGATGGAACCATTTACCTTGCAAATATCCGTAGTGCAAAGGTTAGTGATATTTACACCCCCTCAAAAGATGGTGAATTCAGTTGGGAGCCGTCATTTACATACCATGGATTCCGATATGTGGAGATTTCCGGATTGAATTATCAACCTAAATTGACAGATTTTACCGGTAAAGTAGTCTACGATAAAATGGCAACTACCGGTAGTTTCGAGACCTCTAACAATATTATCAATCAAGTATTTAAAAATGCCTATTGGGGTATTAGAGGGAATTATCGTGGAATGCCTACAGACTGTCCTCAACGAGATGAACGAATGGGTTGGCTTGGAGATCGTGCAACGGGATGTTTTGGTGAGGCCTTCATCTTTGATAATGCAGCACTTTACAGTAAATGGGTTCAGGATATTGAGGATTCACAAAGTCCAGAGGGAGCCATTTCGGTGGTATCGCCCAGATATTGGACTATTTACCATGATGATGTGACATGGCCTGCAGCATATTTCTATGCAATGAATATGTTGTATAAACAATATGGAGACACTGCACCTATCAAAAAACACTATAACTCCATGAAACGCTATTTAGAACGTACGCAGAAGGTATCAATGAAGGATTATATCCTAACTAAAGATGCTTATGGTGATTGGTGTATGCCGCCTGAAAAGCTGGAACTTATTCATTCACAAGACCCAAGTCGAAAAACTGTAGGTCCTGTTTTAAGTACTACAATGTACTACAGTTTATTAAATTTAATGATTGATTTTGCTAAGATCACCGGCAATGAATCAGATATTCCCGGATTTAAAGATCTTGCAGAGAAAATTAAAAATGCTTATAACGCTCGATATTTTAATGCTGATGCTGCGAAATATGATAATAATACTGTAACAGCCAATATACTTTCGTTACAATTAGGATTAGTACCTGAAGGATTTGAAGAAGGTGTCTTTAAAAATATTGAACACAAGACCGAAGTAGATTTTAACGGTCATGTTAGTACTGGAGTATTAGGAATTCAGCAACTTATGAGAGGGCTCACAGAGCATGGCAATGTAGATCTTGCATATAAAATTGCAACGAACGAGACCTATCCAAGTTGGGGATATATGATTAATAATGGCGCCACAACCATTTGGGAATTATGGAACGGAAATACAGCAGACCCGGCAATGAATTCCGGTAACCATGTTATGTTATTAGGAGATTTGATTATCTGGTATTATGAAGATTTGGCCGGCATCAAAAATGCACCCGGAAGTGTTGCTTTCAAACAATTATTGATGGAACCAAAATTCCCAGAAGGACTTTCTCATGTAAAAGCCTCATATAATTCTGTATATGGAGAGATTAAAAGTGAGTGGAAGAAAGAAAACAATTCTTTTGAATGGAATATTACTATTCCAGGTAATACATCCGCAATATTGAGACTGCCTATAAATTTGAATATTGATACTCCAAAACAAAAAGGCATACTAAAGGTAGAAGAAACAGCATCAGGTATTGAAATTACCGTTGCATCAGGCAATTATCATATTACAAGCAAATAAATAATTAATACAAAATCATAATGTTCTTAAAAAAACTAACAAAGATTATAGTAGTTATATCTCTACTTTTCAATTTCGTAAATTGTGGTAATGCTCAGAACAAGACAACTGTTACATCTCTTCGTTGCGAGTATTCCGAAAACCCAATTGGAATAGATGAATCACATCCTCGTTTTACCTGGACATTACAATCAGAAAAAAAGAATGTAGTTCAATCCAACTATCAGATTCAAGTAGCCTCGTCTCCTGAATTATTGGAAAAAGGCACACCTGATATTTGGCAATCAGATAAAACATCATCTGATACGCAACTCGCTTCGTTTATTCCTACAAATAAGTTGAAGAGTTTTCAGAAATATTATTGGAATGTGAAAGTATGGACAAAATCATCAGGAAAGCCCATTATCTCTAAGACAGCAACATTTGAAACAGCGATGATGAACAGAGATGATTGGTCCGCTGAATGGATCACCGACTCGTTCGATAAGGATACTGAGCCTGCCCCATTATTCAGAAAATCTTTTGAAACAAAGAAAGAGGTTGCCTATGCACGGATGTATATTTCCGCTTTAGGTTATTATGAAGCATATATAAATGGAGATCGTGTAGGAAAGAACTTTTTGGATCCCTCTTATACACATTTCAACAAAAGAGTATATTATGTTGTGCATGATGTTACAGAACTATTGAAAAGTGGTGAAAACATTATCAGTACAGTATTAGGAAATGGTTGGTTTAATGAGCAAAGTATAGCTGTTTGGGATTTTCACAAAGCATCATGGCGTGATCGTCCAAAAATGATTTGCGAATTACACATTCATTACTCCGATGGGACCGTGAATAAAGTTGTTACTGACAGTTCATGGAAGACCAATACCGGAGCTTATATTTACAATAATATTTATAGTGGCGACATGTTTGATGCTCGTCTTGAAGAAAAAGGCTGGAAGAAAGCCAATTTTGATGACCGTCGTTGGAAAGATGCGAAGATTACCGAGATGAATGCCACTACATTTCAAGCGCAAAAATTACCACCAATTCAATCCACTAAAGAGATTGAACCAGTAAGATTTAAAAAGTTTGACAACACCACCTATGTTTATGATTTTGGCGAGAATTTTGCAGGGTTTGTAAGGATTCGTGTAAAAGGAGCTAAAGGGACAAAACTTCAAATTAAACATGGAGAATTATTAGACAGTATTGGTCGTTTGAATCAGGGAAATATTGATGTATATTATCATCCAGTTCAAGAGAAGGAGAAATTCCAAACAGATGTATTCATTCTTAACGGTAATGATGAATACGAAGTTTATCAGCCATCATTCACCTATCATGGATTCCAGTACGTTGAAGTAGTGAGTGATAAGCCAATAGAACTGACAAAAGAAAGTCTTACCGGTCTTTTTATCCACACGAATGTTGATCCGGCAGGTAGTTTTTCCTGTTCAAATGAAACATTAAATAAGCTTTGGAAAGCCACAAATCAGTCGTATTTAAGTAATTTACATAGTATCCCTACCGATTGTCCTCAACGTGAAAAGAATGGTTGGACTGCAGATGCCCATGTTGCAGCTGAATTAGGCTTACTTAATTATGACGGCATTCTTGTTTACGAAAAATGGATGAACGATTTCATTGACAACCAACGTGATAACGGCTTGATTTCAGGTATTATTCCGAGTAGTGGATGGGGATTTGGTGACTGGCCCGGACCTGTTTGGGATGCAGCACTTTTTATTATTCCAAATGAGTTGTACGATTACTATGGTGACAAGCAAACCATTCAGCGATTGTATCCTACTATGGAAAAATATCTAAATTATATAACTACTAAAGAAGTAGATGGATTATTAAATTTTGGATTAGGAGACTGGCTTACATTCAAGGCACAAACACCTAACGCATTCACATCTACAGCATATTATTATCTAGACTATAAGTTAATGGCACGCTTTGCCGATATTATTGGTAAGGATTCAAAAGCCTATAAAGAGAAAGCAGAATCAATAAAAACGCTCATCGAAAAGCAATTTTACAATAGAGAAACGAACATTTTCGCAAATGGTTCCCAAACCTCTCAAGCCCTGGCACTATATTTAGAATTAGTTCCCGCAGGAGATGAGCAAAAAGTAGCTGATAAATTAGCAGAAGTTATTGAATCAAACAATGGCTTTGGCGATTTTGGTCTTTTGGGTACTAAAACAGTTCCAAGGATGCTCACCCAATACGGATATGGCGATATCGCTTTAAAAATGATTACCCGTCCAGAGTCACCTTCTTGGGGAAATTGGGTTGATTCTTTGGGCTTTACAACGTTACCAGAAACATGGACAATGAGTCCTAAATTCAATGATGCATCACTCAACCATGTGTTTTTTGGAGATATAAGTGCATGGATGTATCGTTATTTAGCAGGAATAAATTATGATAGTCAAAATCCCGGATTCAAGCATATTGTTATTCAACCCTATTTCATTGATAGTATTGATTGGGTTAAAGCAGAATATAAATCAGTTAGAGGACCTATTCGTTCGGAGTGGAAAAGAAAAGGTAAGAGTATTTTGTTTGAAGTTGAAATACCAGTTGGTACGACAGCAAGTGTTAAGATTAACAATAAGGTAAAGAAAATAGGATCAGGTAAATATAGTTTTACGGTGAAATAATATCGAAGACTGTGAGACTAAAGTAAGAGTATAGTGATAGGATTGTGAGAGCATCACCGAGGTTGATTAGGAGTTTTTTTGGATCAACCTCGGGATGATTTCCGATATTATACAGAATATTATTTGATTAACCTGATATATGAATTAGAACGTATCTATTAACGTTGGGGATTATGATTTTAGTAATTTCAGAATATTTCTAATATTACAGGATGATTACTCAATGATAATTTAACAACATCACAATTTTTATACCGTTCAGTTTCCATTACTCCCTTTGTAGGATCATAGATTTTTATAGTTTTAAATTTATTACCAAATCGAACAGTAACGTCGTCGGTTCCACCACTTTTGAATCGTTCACCCCAAATAATCAGCATAAAGTTCCCATTATTCTTTTGCAACAAAAGATCGTGAGTAGTAGCAGGCTGATTTAGAATTTCATAATCGAGTTTACGGAGTTTACCAACCCCTTTCTTGTCGGCCAAAATAGTCGTAAAATTGTGAAGATAATGAGCTGCTTTTTTAGGTTTATAATCAAGAGTATAAAAAGCAAACGATTCATGAGCCGGTTCATTAGCACGTCCTTTGAGTAGATAAATAGCTGTATGCTTCCAACCCTGTTTAAATTGTGAAAGATATAAATTCAGATATAAACACCCTTGAATTTCTTCTGTAACCCCTAGACTTTTGTCAACTGAAAATCCAGTTTCAGTAGTTACTCGGGGTAGATTTATCAGTTCTTGTTGAGAATAACCCTTAAATTTATTAAGCCACGTGATTCCGTAATTTCCATACAATCCATCGACAGGACAATCCTTTGTCGGACTCGAGCTAAGCCATGTTTGATTGTCGTGCAATCCAGGCCAACCAGGGTGAGATATATAATTATGACAGTTTGCATAATCTGCATATTGTGTACCAGCAGGCATGAGCGTTTCTGCACCGTCGGGAATGGTAAGAAATTGCAAACCAACGTTATCGACCTGCGCCCCATTTTCGCTTATTGACCAAACTGGATAATTCTTTAAGACCTCGTCATTTTTTACAGTCGCATATAAATCGCGATGCATTTTTGCTACCGACAGCCATGATTTATCCCGTCCACCAAATTCGTTTTGATAAGTAATTCCCCAATTGTTAGGTTCATTTGAACCTTCTAAAGCTAACAATGCACCCGCTGTTGCCAAATGTTTTGCATCTGACAGAAGTCGGTCGATATCGGAATGCCCACTTAACATACCATAACTGTAAACGACCCCAGTTTTATTGTGTACTTTAATAAAATCCTCTATTGCCACATCGTCTTCAAAACCAACACGCAACCAACGTAGACCAGTATATTCCAGGCATTTTATAGTACCATCGACCGTTTCTCCACGTCCACCAACAGAAGAACAGGCGCCCATACTATTTAAAAGCTCAGAGATGTAAATAGCAGTGATTCCCTTTTCATTCATTTGCGGTTTCACACTATTGCATCCAGCTATAATACAAAGACTTAATGCAATATGAATCAATGTGACGAATTTAACTTTCATGCTTATTTATATGTATTTGAAATAAAAGTAAATTAATACGTGAATAGAATGAAAAACAAATATACCAGTTTATAACAATTTAATTATGTCATATTTAAAAAATCAGAAAAGAGACCCTGTTTAAGCGTATATTAAACAACTCAGAATTTTGCATTATACATATAATTAACTATTTTTGAACTCTTTTCATGAAATTGGGCAAGTCTATATTGAATCATTTAAATAAAACAAACGAATCGTCATGTTAAAACAAAAAAAACTAATCAATGTGCTATTAATCATTTTCTTTACTATGTTTGGAAAACTTTATGCGCAACAGCAAATCAATCCTGATATTTTATATAAGATTGTCAGTCCTTCCGGATTTGTTGTAGACAACAAACAATCGACAGACAATGAAGCCAAAATTTATCTTTCCAAAGATAAAAAAGGAGATGAAGGTCAGTTGTGGAAAATAACTTCCAGAGGTAATGATTATTATACAATATCAAACCCTTTTAATAACAAGAGCATCGATAATTTTAATATTTCTACTGGAAATGGTAACCCCATTATTCAATGGGATGATGCTCCAGGCAACTATAATCAGCATTGGAGATTTACAGTTACAGGTACCGGAGCTTATACAATAACTCAACGTAATAGTGGTATGCAATTGGCTTTTTCCGGCGATGATGCGGCAGGAACGCAGATGTATCAGTTACCAAATGTTTTGCAGACCTGGCGATTGGTGCCTACAAATGTGAAAGTTCCTAAAGAGAGAGCGGTTAAACGTAGCAAAAACAATTGGGAAAACGAGACAATTTTTGCAGTAAATAAAGAGCAAGGACATGTAACTTACATTCCTTTTTCTTCTGTTGAAAGTCTGAAAGCGGACAAAAGTTTTGATAAACCTTGGGAAGAACCGTCGTCAGATCTTTACATGACGTTGAATGGTAATTGGAAATTCAATTGGGTAAAACAACCATCGGAACGCCCAATGAATTTCTATAAATCAAATTTTGATGTATCGTCATGGAAAGAAATTCCTGTGCCTTCGAATTGGGAGATGCATGGTTATGGCACACCTATCTACACAAATATAACCTATCCATTCAAGAACAATCCCCCATTTATTCAACCCCAAAAAGGGTACACAAATGAATTTGAGCCTAATCCGGTTGGTTCGTACCGTCGTGATTTTGATATCCCGTCTGATTGGGATGGCAAAGAAGTTGTTTTGCACTTTAATGGAGTTTACAGCGGTTTTTTTGTATGGATTAATGGCAAGGAAATTGGCTATAGTCAAGGTGCTAACAATGATTCTGAATTTATAATAACGGATTATGTGAAACCAGGGAAAAACACCATTGCAGTTCAGGTATTTCGTTGGACTGAAGGCAGTTACATTGAGGACCAGGATATGTTCCGTTTAAGCGGCATTCATCGAGATGTTTATTTATATGCTACACCAAAAGTGCATGTGAGAGATTATAATTTGCTTTCTGAATTTAAAGGGGATGATTTATCGTCTGCAGTCTTTAAGATGAAAGCTTTTGTAAAGAATTTCGATAAAAAAATAAGCAAATCAACGACAGTAAATGTTTCATTACTAGACCCTAAAGGCAAAGTGATTATAAATCTTTCTCAGAATGTAAATGCATTAAAAGGTGCTGAGGAACAGGCACTTGAATTACAGGGAAAAGTGGCGAATCCTTTATTATGGTCGGCAGAAAAGCCGCATCTCTACACAGCAATAGTAACATTGAAAGATGATAACGGAAACGTGATGGAAGCTATGTCTTCTAAATTTGGCTTTCGAAAAGTTGAAATCAAGAATAAACGAGTGTATATCAATAATGAGCAAGTGTTTTTTAAGGGTGCTAACCGACATGACACACATCCACTTTTTGGCAAGAGTGTTCCTGTGGAATCGATGATGCAGGATATTCTTATGATGAAGAAATATAACATGAATACAATTCGTACAAGTCATTATCCAAACCAACCTAAAATGTATGCAATGTTTGATTATTATGGATTGTATGTAATGGATGAGGCCGATTTGGAAAATCATGGTAATCATTCCATTAGCAATTTAGCATCATGGTTGCCTGCATTCAAAGATAGAATAGAAAGAATGATTAGACGCGATAGAAATCACCCATCTGTGATTTTCTGGTCTATGGGGAACGAAGGGGGAAATGGTATTAATTTTGAGGAGGTGAGTAATCTTGCTCGATCAATGGACCCTACTCGACCTGTTCACTACGAAGGACGAAATGAATCTGCTGATATGGATTCTCATATGTATCCGTCTCTGGATAGAATGATTGCTTTTGATCAACAGGATAGCGATAAGCCTTATTTTTTATGTGAATATGCCCATGCGATGGGAAATGCTGTGGGTAATTTAGCTGAATACTGGGATTATATTGAAAATCATTCTCAACGTATGATTGGAGGCTGCATTTGGGAATGGGTTGATCATGGAATTGTAAAATTTGGTGGTGAAAAAAACCGGTTTTATTATGGAGGCGACTTTGGTGATAAGCCAAATGATGGGGATTTTGTTTGTGATGGACTCACAACTCCGGATCGACGTGAGACCGCCAAACTACTGGAGGTTAAAAAGATATATCAATATATAAAGATCAGATCACAATCTCTTTCATCGGGTAAACTGGAGATTGAAAATCGATACGATTTCACCAACTTAAGTGAATTTGATATCGAATGGCAGTTGATAAAAAATGGAGTAATGGTTGGTTCTGGAAACTTAGAACCAATCTCATTGGCACCAAATGAGAAAATGTCGCTAACGATTCCTTACGACAGACGATTAGAGGCCGGAAGTGAATATTTTCTGAATATTTATTTCAAATTGAAAGAGGATGTTAGCTGGCAAAAAAGAGGACATATAGTGGCTTCTGAACAGTTTGCGCTGAATAATCCTACAATTGTATCGGTAAAAAACACAACCGATATGCAAAAGATCCAATCTGAAGTGTCTGGTAACAACTTAGTTATATCGGCAAATGGATTAAATGTGGTTTTCAATACTGAATCGGGCATCATGACTTCATTACAATATGATGGTAAAGAAATGATCCACAACGGCAAAGGTTTGGAATTGAATTGGTACAGAAGTACAAATAATGATAAATATACTACACAGGCATATCACGATGCATCTTACAGCAATACTCAGTTTTCGTTCCAGAAAAATGAAGATGAAAAATCGATAACTATACTTTTGAACAAAACAGCAAAACTAAATTTTGAGCGACCAGTAAATATTCCTTATCTAATTAAATATCAAATATATGCCGACGGAACAATTGATGTGGATGCAAGTTTTACTACTCCTTCAGTGAACTTTATTCATCGTTTGGGATTGCAAATTGTGCTTCCGGCGGACTATGAGAATGTTCTGTATTATGGACGCGGACCGCACGAAAATTATTCTGATAGAAAACAATCAGCTTTCTTTGGTTTATATGATACAACAGTTACCGGGATGGAAGCGGAACATTATGTGAGAGCGCAAAGCATGGGCAACAGGGAAGATATCCGCTGGTTTACAATTACGGATGAGAACAATAATGGACTTAAAATAACTTCGAAAGATGGCTTAAACTTTAGTGCTTTGCACTTTACAGATCACCAATTGTGGGAGGCTAAACATGATTTCATGTTGGATGAAATCCGCAAACCGGAAGTTTATCTAAACCTTGATTGTATTCAGCAAGGATTGGGAAATGCAAGCTGCGGACCACTTCCATTGGACAATTACATGATTCCACAAAATCAGAATGTTAGCTATTCGTTCAGAATTGAATCAGTAAAATAATTCTCACAGCGGAGCAAAACATATTTAGAATTCTAGATAGCTTATACTGAACACGATTAAGAAGTTTATAAATTAAACAAGTAAATTCTTACACAGATATTTTACACGTAAATAGAAACTAAAAAAGGAAATTTTGATAATGGAAAAGAAGACATTTTTATCTCGAAGAAACTTTCTTAAGGAATCTACAGTTGGTTCTATTGGACTGATTGGAGGAATTCCACTTATAAATGCTTGTACATCTCAAAAAAATGATAAAGATGATATTAAGCTTCCTCAGCTTTTAGATCAAGCACCTGATGGGAAAATTCTTAAAGCGGGATTAATTGGATGTGGTGGAAGAGGCACAGGTGCTGCAATCAATTTCTTGGATGCAGGGCCAAATCTTCAAATTGTGGCTTTGGGAGATGTATTTCAGGATAAAATAGACAGCTGTAGAGAACAGCTGAAAAAAGAAAGAAATGTTGAAATCGCGGATGAGAATTGTTTCGTTGGATTCGACAGTTATCAGAAGGTGATAGATTCCGGAATCGATGTTGTTTTATTGTGTACACCTCCACATTTCAGACCTGCTCATGTTGAAGCATCGGTTGACGCAGAAAAACATATCTTCATGGAAAAACCTATTGCTGTTGACCCTTTTGGAGTTAGAAAAGTATTGGCAGCTGTAAAAAGAGCTAAAACATTGAATCTAAGTATAGTTAGCGGCACAATCCGACGTGTACAAAAAGACTATTTGGAAACAAGAAGAAGGGTTCTTAACGGTGAAATTGGAGAAATAAACGGAGCTCATATCATTCGGAATGGTGGTGCATTATGGTTTCGTAATAGAAAACCGGAGTGGAGCGATATGGAATATATGTTGAGAAATTGGGTGAATTTCTGTTGGCTTTCTGGTGATCATATTACAGAACAATTCATACATGAAATAGATGTAATGAACTGGTATATGGGAAAATATCCAGTAAAAGCATCAGGTTGGGGCGGACGACAAAGAAGGGTTACGGGTGATCAATATGATTTCTTCAGCATTGAATATTTGTATGAAAACGGAATGAGAACGCATTGTGCTGCGCGACAAATAAACGGTTGTTCGGATGGAAAAGTCGAACAGATTAATTGCTCAAATGGTTATGCAGATGCTTCGGGTAAATTGTTTGATAAAAAGGGTAATGTTATATGGGAATATCCTCGTTTGGATGAAAAAGAATCTTCAACTGAATGGAATGTAAAAGATCCTTATGAACAAGAACATGTGAATCTAGTGTCAGCAATACGAACTGGAAAAGCAATAAATGATGGCGAAGATCAGGCTTATTCTACGCTAGTTACCATAATGGGAAGAATTGCAGCTTATACTGGCAAAGATATAACCTGGGATGAGATTCTCAATTCAGATATATATTTAGGTCCAAAAACATATGTTATGGGACCGGTGGCAAATATTCCTGAAACAATTCCTATAGCAGGAATACCCAACAAAGAGTAAATAGTATTCTAATTATATTATTGTAAAAATAAAAATCTATCTGATTTACTATCAATACAATAAACAAATGGACAACAGCAGATTGAACTTCTGCTGTTGTCCATTATAATTATATCATATATTTACGTTTAATAAAAATAATTACAGATATGAAATAATAACATCCATTTCTTCTGATACTTTCTTCAAACGATTTCTGTCTCCACCATTTACTTCTGCAGTCAACCAACCGCCATTGTAATTAATTTCACTGACAGTTTTCATTACAACCGGCCAATTGTTGTCTCCCTTAAGCAATTCAACTTCAAAACCTTTCCACAATCCTTGATTGTTCATTAATTCACGACTGAACTCTTTGATATGTAGTTTTTTAATGCGCGAATTGAGAGTTTTTATCCAATGCTCTGGCCATCCATATCGTAACACATTACCAATATCAAAATACCATCCAATAAGTGGATGATTAATCTCATCAACAAAACGTTTCGCTTCAACTGGACTCAAAAGGAAATTATTCCATACGTTCTCCAAACCAATTTGCATTCCTGTCCTTTCAGCATACGGAATTAATTCTCTGATTGAATTTTGAGCTATGTTATATGCATCTTCGTATGAAACCTTATCACTGACAACACCTGGTACGACGAGAACTGTGTCACCTCCGAGCTGTTTAATTTCTTCTAAAGATTTTGCAACAGATTGAATACATTTTGACCTTACTTCAGGGTCTGGACTCGATAACGGTACAGACCAATGATCCTTGTTCATCAAACTTGGAATCTCGATATTGGCTTTTTCTTTGGCTTCTAATATTTCAGAAATATTCATCTCGACTGGGCTGCTCAACTCAACTCCGTCAAAACCCAAATCTTTTACAAGTTTAAACTTATCGGTCATTGATAATTCTTCTTTTATCATCCCATAGTGCAAACCTTTTTTCATTACTATCTTCTCTCTGGAATGATTTTGTAAAGTTGGTGATTTACTCTCTAAAACCGATGCAGAAACAAGCGGAGTCACGATAGATGCTCCTGCCATAAAGGCTGCTGATTTAATAAAATCTTTTCTATTCATGGTTATTATTTAAATTCTTTAATTCCTGGTATTGCTATTGGTAAATCATATTGAGTATCAAAGGACATATTTTCCGGGAATAACATCTCTGTTGAATTCATTGCCTGATCAAAAGTAATAGTCTGACCTGAATAGGCAGCCATTCTTCCTGCAATTGCCAACATATTTGAACGCGTCATCCATTCTCCATCGTTCATTGGCTTGTTTGCTCTAATAGATGCAAAAAGCTCATCGTGTTCAACTTGATACATGCCTCTTACTTTTGTTTGCTTATAAGCTTCTGCATCTGTAAACTTTGTTTCATCAGCATATTTCCAAGCATTTTTACCTGTAATTATATGATCGCCAGTACGACAATCAACATAGCATCTTCCATCCTGTCCGGCTAATTCTACAGCATATGAAGGTGACGTTCCTTCTTGTTGACGGCAAAACATATAGATTTTTGCACCATCAGCATATTCGTACGTAATTCCAAAATGATCAAAGACATTGCCATATTTTGGATCTATTCTCTTTTGTCTTCCTCCTGTTCCACTAATCTTCAATGGTGCTTTATCTCCCATTGCCCAGGAAAACATATCTATACTATGAATGGCCTGTTCAACAATATGATCGCCAGACATCCAGCTATAATAGAGCCAATTACGAAGTTTATACTCCATATCTGACCATCCTTTCTGACGTTCTTTATACCATAATTCACTTGTATTATATGTTGCTTCTCCTCCAATAATATTACCAATCTGTCCATCTAATACTCGACCGAAAACTTCCCTTTTTGGTTGATGGTATCTCCAACAGAACCCAGATACTAATGAAAGATTCTTAGATTTGGCTTTTTTAGCTGCCTCCATTACTCTACGTAAACCGGGGGCGTCTACTGCAAAGGGTTTTTCACAGAAAATATGTTTATTTGCATTTACTGCAGCTTCTAAATGTAAAGGTCGGAAACATGGAGGAGCTGCCAAAAGTACAACATCAACATCAGAATCAATAAGTTTTTGGTAAGCATCAAGGCCAACAAATTTATTGCTGTCAGAAACTTGAATTTTATTACCATACTTTTCTTTTAATGAATTGTAGGAACTATTCAAATGATCTTCAAATGCATCTGCCATTGCTGTTAAAACAACATTTGGGTCAGCATTTAACGCTTCACCTGCTGCACCTGTACCTCTGCCTCCGCAACCTATAAGTCCCACTTTCAAAGTGTTACTATTAGATGTCCACATAGTTGATCCAAATGATGGTGATGTAATAACAGTGCCTAATGTGGCTAATCCTGCTGTCTTGATAAATTGTCTTCTGGAATAAGTCATTGTAATTAGTTTAAATATTATTAATTGTTTAACTTGTATTGTGTTGTTAGCAAATAAAGGTATTGTATCAATAAAGGTGCAAATGCAAAAATATATACTTTCTCCCAAATTAAGCGGAAAGCGAGGGATTCGAACCCCCGGTACAGTTGCCCGTACACTTGATTTCGAGTCAAGCCCGATCGACCACTCCGGCAGCTTTCCCTATAAAGATCATACAAAGTTATTAAAATCGTTATTATTAAAGAGAAAAACCGAGAATTAATTAATTAGTTCATGTTAGAGTATATCTAATAAAAGTCTATTATTTCAACTTAAGAATCGCCTCTTCCGTTGCTTTTAGCAAAGGCTCTATATCAATTGGTTTTCCGACAGCGTTCTTCATCCAAATCTGTGGAATTATTCGTCCCTGTAAGTACATTCGTTCGAATTCTTCAGCCAAGTTCTTCCCTTCTACTTGTTGTTCAACCTGAAAACTGATCAAGTGACCAATAGGATAATTTGAAAGATACAAAGGATTGTCGATCATATGCGAATAAATAGCCAGAAGAGGTTCATCTTTTCCACCCAGAACATCCGAATAATACTTATTCCAAACATCTGTTGCTATACTTATTATTGCCGACTTCAATTCTGCCGGGTTAGCATTAGGATTAGCGTACATCCACTCCCATACCTGCATGTCAACTAAAGATACACCCATTATTTCATAGCACCCCCAGAAAGCATCCAGTACTTCGTTATATTTATCCGCAAGGTTTGGTTGTTTAACTCCAAGTAATTCCAGATCGCGATTTTGAAAAATAAAAGCCACTGCTTCTGTAAACGCCGTATTTGGAACACCGTTAAGCATATAGTAGTCAACATCGTTCATTGTTTGTGTCTGTTCAACACAATGTCCGAATTCATGAACAGCAATGTTGTAACCTTTGTAATCCATACCCTTTTCGCCAATTCTTGTTCTAAGGTGAGCAACATCATTTCTCATTGCAGCACCCCAAGCATGACCAGCGCCACGCGAAGCATCCACTTCGATGAGAGAGCTGATTTGTTTTGCTTTTTCCGGTTTCCAGCCCAATTTTACAAGTATATTAGGTAAATCAGCTTTCACAGCTTTTTCGTCAGGATATTTAGCTGTTGTTATTGCCGTCAATTGATCTTCAGAAATTCCTCCCCTTCCTTTGAACCCATTATACCAAATATCAAACGGTTCCAATTTACGACCCAGGCTTTTCTCTATTAAAGCAGCCACCTCTTTCACCTGTGGAGAAGACACAAATTTCTCAAAAAGCATTTTAACGTCCGCTTGAGGAATTTCCATACCCTCTTCAAAAGCCCTTAATAAATAAGTCGAATTGTTTGGATAATAGACGTCCGAATTCTTTAAAGCATTATAATTAGCCAGTAAGACTTTATATCTTTTATCCGGTTCCGGATTAGCAGTCACCTCATTTCCATTATCATACAACTTGTTAGTTTGAGGATTCCATGTATACTTATCACTATTGATAACCTCCTGTGGAATAGACTGATCAATGATTCGTTTCATAACAGAATAGATCATGCGTTGTTTTGCCAATCCGTTTTCTACATCAGCATAATCAGATTTCAATTCGTCTCGCAGTCCCCAATGAGTAATCAGCTTCAAGTCTTTTTGGAAGAGCGTTTTAGCATCATCTGTAAGCAAGTTACCCATATAAATATTATAATCAGATATATAAGCGTCAGCTTCGGTAAGCGTTTTCGATATATTCTGTTGAATATCAGCGGGAATTCGAGCAGTAAAACGATCACCCATTCGTGCGTAAGCCCATTCCTTTCTTGACCATTTTTCTCCCAATTCAGTCTTTTCTTTCAACGAATAATAAGGGAAATTCAATGCAGTAATAAAAGCCACTTTGTTCTTATACAAATCATCATTCAAGTGTGCTGAAACGTCATAACTACCAAACATCATATCAATTGGTGTTGCATCAGGACCCATAAGCTGCAAAGGCTCTTTCAGCAGTACGTCCATTTTATGGAAATATCCAAAGAATATCTCTGTATTTCTTTCCAATTTGGAATACAACGTAAACAATTCAGTTGAGTCAGCAACAAAGTTCGACTTACAAAAATCGATGAAGTCATTTGTTGCTCCATCACTTTCCTGCCACAATCCAGCAACTTGTTGAACACCCCGTTCAATTCTGAATGCAGCATTTTCACCCAAAGAATCTTTGAGTTGATTAATTACTTCATTAGTAATATTTTCAGGAATATACATAATCCGTTTGTTATTTACTTTATCATTTGAATCTGTAGATTTGCATGCGACAAGACCCACCAATAAAAGCACCGTAAGTAGTTGTGATAATGACTTTTTCATAGACATGAAATTTATTTAAGCAATGAATAACAAAGATAATCTTTATTTGTAATAAGTGCGTAAGCTATATATCGGGTATTTTCATTTACGGGATTAAGAGGAAGAAACCCCTTCACAACTTTCCCATCAATTATTTCAAGAGGATGCTCTAATTTATTCTTTAGTTCAAAGCTTAGAGCATCATTAGAGCTTTTGAAATAAGCGATATTGAAATGACCCATTGAATTTTCACCGACAAATTGTTCATTAATTCGATGAGCCACCAATCCCATATTCATACGCAGATTCACTTCCAGACAAGGATGAACACAATATGATTCTCCAATTTTACACACCATCATATCCACACCCAGATATCCGTTATAATTGGGAAAGTGCTTTACAAGTTCAAGTTCCACCGACTCTCTGAGCGCATGTAACTCGTTGATTGGCAAGAATTCAGAAAGAGTCTGTTCAATGCAGAGATCAGATATCAATTGATTTCCCGCGTACGCCCCAGATGAAGCAGAGTTAAACAACGAATACCCCTCGAATGTAATATTTGCATTATGGATAAAAAACTCCATTGCAAAATCCTGAACACGGTTGAAAGCAGGTTCTGCAACCACTCCACCCTGATTAAGAATTACCCTTCGGCACCAATCCGTTTGTTTGTCGGTAATACCATTTTTAATCCAGACTAGTCCTTTTCCACTACCCGATAAAGGCATTTTCAGTACACAATCTCCGCTTTGTTTAGACAAATATAAAAGCACCTCATTCACATCCCTGAAATAGTGAGGACTTCCACAAAAAAGCAAGTTTTGACTTGATAAAGAGCCATTTATATTGTTTTCCGAATCAGATAAAATCCCTGCCCGATACGAGTTTTCACCTAAAAATAACCTATGGAAATGACTTTCATCATCACGCGGAATCACCGACGTATTTGAGTATTTACTCATCAATGAATTATGGATCTTTACAGCGTTCAATCTATTAGAGTAATCACGTATAGTTTGAAGATACTGTTTTGTCGCAACCGTCTGCTCCTCAACCCCAAGGTTGAGTAATCGTTTTCTCAACGTAGGATTCCATCCCCAAGGAAAGATCGGTTTATCCCAGTCGGCGATCTCCGATGAATTCACAATCTTTATATCCATGAGGAGCAGACCATTCATTCGGCTTAGGAAATCCCCATCCAATGGATTATCAGAAAGGACAAGACTATTTGAAGGCGCATACCAAGCAGGCAAAACCGACAAATCCCATCCCAGCCTTCTGGCAGATTCCGGAGGCATGTAATGCTCCCCAAAATTTGCCAGTGCCAAATCATTCTCCGGATTAAACAGAAACATTAACCCTTCAGTTTAAAGTAAAGATTGTGATCCTCAACGTGATAATTCGATCAGCAGATCTTTACCCTGGTTAAGTAAATCATTATAATTCTCTGTACGTTCTACAAAGTTGAATTGATCAACCATTTGATTCAGTTTCACCAATTTTTGTCGACCAGCTTCAGACGAATCAATCATAAATTGTTCACGAAGCAAGCGAATTTTCTCAGCATCCTGAATACCTTCGCGTAAACGTTCAAAACGAATTGAGCTCCGTCCCTCAGGATAAACGACATACGTATCTCCCGCAGGCCAAGTACGGAATCTGGAATCCACAAACGGATCTTTCACCCAGCTATCGTAAGCCCAACGCAAAAACCCATCGAATCCGGCAGCCCTTGTGTACCAGCCAATAAAAGCAGCCTCAGCAGGATCAGAAAAAGTAAAAGTATTTGGGAATTCATCACCACAGCAAACATACCAAGTAGTAACATAACCCTTTTCTTTTCTGTACAAGCGATCCGCCTCATCAACCACAGCACCGCGTGCGACGCATAAATCTTTCAGTTGATCAGGATATAATTTATAACTCTTGTGATTATCAGCCAGAGCTACCCCCATTCCCGGAGATGTTTCTTCCAGCAGTTTCAGCATCGCCTTCATTTCCGCAGGTGCCCTTTCGTCCATTGCGATATGAGTAATATCCTTCCAACCTTTTTCCTCCAAGTGTTTTACGAAATCTTTAAGGAAAGGCTTCCACAAATCAGCATATTCTTTTGTTCCCGGTGCAGCCCCAACTTTTACTTCTTGACCTGTTTTTTCATCAAGATAATAAACAAAATTACCCCAAGGCACCATTGAGTAGCAATTAATCTGGTCCTTTATTCCCAGATCCATCATAAACTGCACCCAGTTATCAAATACCGTATAATTGTAGTTCCAGGTTCCATCAGTCTTTTTAGTCCATTCGATCATACTACCATACGGATCTTCAGTCTGTCCGTTCCATGGATCTTTGTTAAGCGTTGCCGTAATTACTTTTTGTCCCGCGTTCGCAAGTAATTCCATTACAGGTTTCAGCGCAGCCCAATGCTGTTCCGACCAAGGTTCAACCCCCGCGATTCTTGCTGTAGCATACGGATTTTGCCATAAATCGAGATGAAACTCCCAATCAGCAGCCGGAGGCAGTGTTTTTGGCAACACCTCCAATTTAAGAGAAATAGTTTCCTTTTTCTTCCCATTTGCAAACACCTGTAAATTAGAAGAATAAGTTCCAACCGCAGCATCAGCAGGCACATCAATAGTCACCCATACCGGTCTCGTTGAATTAGGAGAGACAGAAAAACACGAAATATTATCCAGCGCATCAGCGCTCAGGGAGCTTGCAAAATCCTCAGGTTTTCTGTGTCCACAGCCACCTGCGAACTCATCTGTTAACACATAACGTACGAATCTTGCATAAGCATTTTGTGTAGCGATTTTATCACCATTTGGCGACACAAAGTCATCAAATTCAACCTTTACATTAGGCACACTATCTTTAGTCCAGATTACAAACTGCATTGAAACCCTTTCGCCCTTCCAAGCAGCGCCAGTCCATTCTTTGCTATTATTCACTTCCGGTATTTCGTCCCGTTCGTATTTTCTGTCGATACTTCCAACCGACACATGCATTCCCTTCTCAACCGCGTTCCAGTCGGACTTTACCGTATCGGGATTATTTGCTTCTGCATAAGTTTGGCACGTATCAGTACTGCCTTTTTTGTTAGCGCATCCCGTCATAAGCAGGATGGAAATTAGGATAAGTAATAATTTGTTCATGAACAATGTGGATTTATGTTTAATGGGCAAATATAACGAAAAAAAGGGAATATCCATTTAGGCGATTCATATTAGAAGAATAGAGAATGAATCACCACAAAAAGACATTCACGATTTTTCAAATCAAGCTTTTAAGCTTTTTGTGCTCTGATCGACAAGATAAACGATAGACACATAAGGAATACCCGCATTTGTGGAAAGTCCTATTTCGCAAGTACGGCTATTAGAGTAGCCAATTTTTGCGCCACTTTTTTCTATTTGCGGATGTAGTTTACGTAAAGCATACGCATTCATTTCCGGTTTAAAAAACCCTTTATCCCCAGCAAAACCACAACACCCCACCTCATCGGGAACCACCACATTATTAGAGCACATTTTAGCAAGAGTAATGATCTTTTTATCCAGTCCCATTTTCTTCATTGAGCAAGTCACATGCAGTGCAACCGTTTGATCCGTCGGTATAAACTCAAGTTTATCCGTCAGAAATTCCCAAATAAATTCAGCCGGTTCATAAAGTTTCATTGAACTAATCTTATGTCTCATTCTTTTTAGGCACGGGCTTTGATCACACAGAACCGGATATTTTCCCTGTTCGCTAGCCACCCAGAGAGCCGATTCAAGTTCTTTCGTTTTTTGGTCAGCGATATCCATCATCCCCTTGCTTTCCCAGATTGTTCCGCAGCACAGTTTCTCCATTTTTTCAGGGAAAATGAATTCGTACCCCGCTTTTTGTAGCAGCGAAACCATTTTATTTACCAGTGGCGTTTGATCAGGTGCCGCTTTTTCCACCCCCATCATTTGGTTTAAACAACTTGGGAAATAAACCACTTTATTTTGGAAACGCTTAATCTTCAGTTTATCACGATGGATTTTATATCGTTTTGGCAAAGAAGGAGTCCACAAAGGTAATCCCACTTTATGCAAACCCTTTCCCATTGATGTAACCGCCTTATCCCCCAACAAATTATGCGCAAATCCCGCTACAGCCAAGGCCGAACGAAGCCCCCCTTTTACAACAGGAAAATGATCAGCCATATATTTTCCGGTGTTGTAAGCAAAACTACCTTTCGGCGTGTTTGCCTGACGTATATCATGCGTTAAATCGCCTGTATCGATATCCATTGGGCAAGAAGTAGCACAAAGTCCATCGCCCGCGCAAGTCTGTTCCCCCGCATATTCATATTCCCTTTCGAGTTCATTTAATCGTGCGGGATCCTCCCCACTCCATCTAAGACGAGATATTTCGCGTTGAAGAACAATTCGTTGACGCGACGATAAAGTTAACCCAGTAGTCAGACAGTTAATCTCACAAAATCCACATTCGATACACTTATCAGCAGTATGTCCCGTTTTGCCATTTTTCAGTTTAATAATTGGCAATGGTTTAAAATTTTTGACATGACATTTTGGATCATCATTAAAAATCACACCCGGGTTAAGTAAATTTTTAGGGTCATAGAGCTGCTTCACTGATTTCATCAACTCAAAAGCCTCTTTTCCCCATTCATATTCAACGAATGGCGCCATATTGCGTCCCGTTCCATGTTCCGCTTTAAGAGACCCATCGTATTTTTCGACCACAAGTTCGGCCACCTCATCCATTAATGATTCATATCGGTGAACCTCCTCATCCGTTTCGAACGACTGATTAATAATAAAATGGAAATTTCCTTCCAATGAATGTCCATAAATACAAGCATCATCATAATGATGTTTTTCCAATAAGCTTTGTAGATCGGCCACTGCAGAAGGAAGATCATCAATATGAAAAGCAACATCTTCTATCAGGCATGTTGTTCCAAGAGGACGTGTTCCTCCAACCGAGGGAAAAATTCCCGATCGTATAGCCCAATATTTTGAATATTCATTTTCATCATCAGTAAAATAAACAGGAGCAGCCAATTCGTATTTATTAAGTATTTGGCTTACCAATGTAATATGCTCCTGCAATTCCATTTTGGAATGCCCTTTTACCTCAGTAAGGATAGCCGTAAGCTCATGACCTGTAGGATCATTTACAGAAGCAAGCGATTTCTGGTCGAGCAGTTCAGCCCCTTTCACGATATGCGTTCCGTTTTCATCCGTCAGCTTATTGAATTCCACCACCGCTTTACAAGCATCAGTAATACTTTTGAAATACACCATTGCACTTGCTTTTAGCGGATAATCATATTCCGTTTTAACAGTCACTTCCGACAGAAACGCCAGTGTTCCTTCAGACCCCACCAATAAATGAGCGATTATATCAAACGGATCATCAAACGTGACAAATGGCAAGATATTAAGTCCTGTAACATTTTTGATGGAATATTTATGTTGAATGCGCTCCATCAATTTTTTATCGCCGCGAGTCTGATCACGCAGCGATTTTATCTTTTCAATAAACTTAGGTTTTTTTTCAGCAAAAAGCCTTTTGCTCTCCTCACTTCCCGTATCGAGAACTGTTCCATCAGCAAAAACCATACGAGCCGAAAGCATTATCTTGTCGCTGTTTGCATGAATTCCGCAGTTCATACCCGAAGCATTATTCATGACAATTCCCCCGACCATTGCATATTTCACAGAAGCAGGATCCGGTGAAAACTTTACCCCAAAGGGTTTCAGAATTTCATTTACGCGTTCTCCGACAATTCCCGGTTGCAGTGTAATAGTGCCATGATCCGGAGCAATTGAATATTTTTCCCAATGTTTACCAGCAACAATCAAAATTGAATTGCTAATAGCCTGTCCCGAAAGACTTGTACCTGCAGCTCTGAAAGTTACCGGTAGATTAAATTTATTAGCCGTTACAAGTAATTTCGACACCTCATCTTCGTCCACAGACCGTATAACTATTTGAGGCACGAGCCTGTAAAAACCAGCATCCGTACCCCACGCCAAACGTCGCAGTTGATCCGTATAAATTCTTTTCTCTGGTATAAATGATTTTATATCATTCAGAAAAAATTGATAAGTTTGAAGTGTATTCATAATTGATTATTGTTTTCTGATTAGACAAAAATAGCGAAAAATTTGGTTATTAATGAACAAATATGAAGATAGAAAATGAGATATAAAAATGGAGAATTTACATCCGAAATCAACAGAGTAAATTACAATTTAGGAAAATGTAAGAAAGTACTTTGTAAACAAAGAACACTTACCACGTAATTTGATAAGTGTTTAATCGAGCGGCAGACGAGACTCGAACTCGCGACCCTCAGCTTGGGAAGCTGATGCTCTACCAACTGAGCTACTGCCGCATCTATTTCACAAAAGTAGATAATTTTTTAATACAATTGATTCATGGTTCGGATTTTTATTATCATTCAAGATTAATTCATAAGAAAACAATGTATTCCGTCCTATAAAATTATTTACATCGAGAAGATTATAAAATTAAAAGACCTCTCGCTATCAATTTCTCACATTTGAGACATAAAAGATCATTAACACTTTCAGCCATTTATCATCAAAACCACTTAAAGATTTGCAATCCCGTTTGTGCGAACAAATGTTAAATACCATTTATCACTCTAAGTAATACGTGTAGTTTAATTCAGATTTTTACGTATCTTTGCTGCGAAAATAAGATTGTTTTATGTCACACAAAGCCCACTTTACCACTCTGTTTCAACATTTTACAGACAGCGTACTTATAGTCACCATTTGGGGGAACGTGCATCCCTTTAATCAAATAATTTAGATGTTCGGGAGCTTGTAATTTACTTTTGTTGAACAAATTTCAATATTTTTTACTAACATTTATTCACTTTAATCACTAATTCTTTATGGGGAAATTATGTTTTCTCGTAGCGTCATTAATATTGTCGCTATCCTTTCAGTGTCTCTTCGCCCAATCGGAAGAGCAAGTAACCCTATCTATAGAGGAAATGTTTGAACTTGCAGACAAGAACAACATCAAGATAGAATATTACAAAACATCAGTTGAAGAGGCAAAAGCAAGTATAACCGTTGCCAAGAACGCTTATCTTCCTTCAATTGAAGCATCCCTCTCAGTAAGTTATAACGGAGACGGCACCGTTATGGACCGTGATTTTTCCCATTCTTTTTCAGCCCCAATTCCTTCATTTGGAAATAATTTTTCGTTAAAAGCATCACAATTAATATTTGCCGGCGGATTAATTCGAAACAGTGTTAAAGCAGCAGAATTACATTCACAGATTGCACTACTTGAAACAGAGAGCAGTCGCCAAGATATTCGTTTTCTGATTGTCGGCAATTTTTTAGAACTATGTAAAATAGAGAATCAGCTACAGGTTTTTAAGAGCAATATTGTACAAACAGAGCGCCATTTGGAAAATATGCGATTACGATTTAGCGAAGGCACTGCACTAGAAAACGATATTACCCGTTATGAATTGCAACTTGAGAATCTTAATTATTCCATTATCCAATTAACAAACAGCAAGCAAATCCTAAACAACCAGTTAACTGTTGCGCTAGGTTTGCCATTAACCATTACGATTATTCCTAAAATACAGAATGGAGAAGAGTTGCAGAATATTTCACGGAGTGATTGGCAGTCGATATCATGCAACAGATCTCCATCCATAAAGATTGCAGATGTAGGAGTATCTTTAAATAAACAACGTGAAAATATTATTCGTGCAGAACGTTATCCTCAGATTGCACTTTTTGCTACAAATCAGCTGATAGGACCAGTTACAATTGATATTCCATCTATAAACAAGAATTTCAATTATTGGGCCGTTGGAGTAGGAATTAAATACAATCTTGACAATTTATATAAGACAGATAAAAAGATTCGTACTCAACAGTTAGCAATTCAAAAAGCATTGAATGAAAAAAGCATTGTAGAAGAAAACATTCTCCTATCCACAGAAGCAGCTCATATTCGTTTTATTGAAGCCTATTCATTGTTAGAAACCAAGGAAAAGAGTCTTGAGCTTGCCAATCAGAATTATGAAGTAATAAGTTATCGGTACGAAAATGATCTTGCCCTTATCTCCGATTTACTAGACGCCACCTCACAAAAGTTGGACGCAGAGTTGCAGACTGTAAACTCAAAAATCAACATCATCTATAATTATTACAAATTAAAATATATCTCCTGAACACTTTAATCAATCAAGTTATGAATATTAAAAGAAAGAAAAACTTAGCCAATATTATTATCATCGCTCTCATCCTTTGTGGAATTGGATGGATTTCATCACTATTCATCCACATTGGAGGTGAGTATACGAATAATGCGCAAATAAAACAAAATATTGTACCTGTCTCGAGTCGTGTGCAAGGATTTATAAAAGAAGTCCGTTTTGACGATTTTCAGTATGTAAAAAAAGGCGACACACTCGTAGTTATAGAAGACAGTGAATACAAGTTACGTTTAGCACAAGCCGAAGCCGATTATCAAAATGCATTGACAGGTAAATCGGTTATGGGAACAACTATCTCCACAACTCAAAACAACCTTTCGGTTACCGACGCCGGCATTAGAGAGGTTGAAATTTTGTTTGAAAATGCCAAGAATGAATTAGGTCGTTATCAGAATCTTTTAGAAAAGAATGCTGTAACCCGTCAACAGTTTGATGCAGTTAAAACCGAATACGAATCATTGAAAGCAAAGATGGAAACAATGGAACGTCAGAAACAATCCACTCAACTAGCAAAGCAAGAACAGATACAACGATTGGGGCAAAATGATGCAGGTATTGATGTTCATAAAGCAGCTCTCGATTTGGCTAGGTTGAATCTTTCTTATACTGTTATACTAGCGCCCTGCGATGGTTATACATCGCGAAAAGCCATTCAGATTGGCGAGCTTGTGATGCCAGGAAACACCCTCTTTTCAGTGGTAAACAACGAAGAAATTTGGGTTGTAGCAAATTACCGTGAAACGCAGAGGAGACATATAAAAGTAGGAAGTAAAGTTGATATTGAAATTGATGCCTTTCCAGACACCAAGTTTGAGGGAGAAGTTTCCGCCATTTCCAATGCTACCGGGGCACAATATTCGATTTCATCGCCTGATCATTCTGCAGGAAATTTTGTAAAGGTAGAACAACGCATTCCTGTGAAGATTCTTTTTACTCAGAATAATAACAAAGAAATGTTATCACATTTGGGTGCGGGTATGAATGTGGAATGTAAAATAATCTATTAAATATGTCAACTAACAATGCCGTTGCTTTTCGTTTTGACTCATTCAAAGAGTGGGTACCCGATAAATTACGTTTCTGGATATACATATTTATACTGTTAGTGTTCCAGTTAACAGGAAGCATCTATTTCCCTTCAATGCCCAATATGGTTGGAAGTCTTTCCATATCGATGAATGATGCAAAGATGATTAGTCATGCGATGTTGATAGGTATTACATTCTATTTTCCGCTCGCTTTTCGACTTAAATTTCGTTTCACGAACCGTACCAACTTATTGATTGCCGCACTAGGAGTTGCAGTATGTAATTTGGTAATTCCTCAAATTGAGTCGACTCCGCTGCTGATCATACTCAGCTTTGTATGCGGATTTCTTCGGCTATTAGGCACTTTTGAATGTTTATCTACTTTACTCCCAAAGATTGCGCCAACACACAACTACTCAGTATTCTTATCATTTGTTTTTGTTACCGTACTGGGAGTGATTCATTTATTTGATATATTATGTGTAAATATCATTTATTATTACGACTGGCACCACATGCATTATTTGGCAATAGGTTTACTGTTGATAACGGTACTAATCGTTTTTGTGCTGATGCGTCCTTTTCGCTTTGCGCCAAAGATCCCACTCTATGGAATAGACTGGCTCGGCATGCTTCTCTGGAGTATCTTTATTCTTTCGTTGATATTTGCAGTACAATACGGAGAACAGATGGATTGGCTACATTCCCCATTTATCCGTGCAGCGATAGGTATTTCTACACTATCACTTGCTATTAATATTGGTAGGATGATTTACATAAGACATCCCTTTCTGGAGATAAACGCATTCAGGAAACGCAACTTGGTGAATCTACTTATTCTCTTTCTTTTTCTCGGAATACTGCTTTCCGTGAAAAATGTGTTACAAAACAGATTTATCGGAGCTGTACTTCAGTTTGATCCACTCAACACCGCTACTCTCAAGTGGTTTGAGTTTGCCGGTGCATTATTGGGTGGTATTTTTTCGTGGTACACACTCTCCCGATTAAAATGGTCACACAAATTCTTGGCATTTATTGGCATGTTATCGGTAGTAATCTACATTGCAATAAGTTATTTTCTTATCACTCCTCACACCAATATTGAAAAATTATTTCTCCCTTTAATATTTCTTGAATTTGGTCATATTGTAGTTTTTGTTTCCCTTACCGTTTATGCACAAGCCACAACACCTTTTAGATACTATTTCCAAGTGATATGTATTTTAGGATTTATCAGGACAGGAATAGCCTCCCCTATAGGTGATGCAATATACAATAGAGCGCTGACAGGACTAATGACAAAACATTTTGCAGCGACAGACAGCGCATTTAATCCATCCTTAATGATGTCGTCGACGGACATTGGATCCATAATCACGACAGTTCAAGTATCCGCTATCAAAGAGTTATATGGTTGGAGTGTTATTTTAGGAGCATTAATTTTAATAGCAATTGCGCTCTCTCGTTTTAAGCCACATGTAAGTAGACGTATCCCTTCTCTTGAACAACTTTATAAAGTTGTGTCCCGGAAATAAGGTGGAATTTTTTGAATTAAAAATGGTTTTAATATCACTCCCATTTTAAGTTTATTTTTATAGAAAAGCTATCCTGCATTAATTTCTGTACATTTTGACATATAACTTATTCTTATTTTAGCAGAAAAGTTATTATCTTTGCGCAGCCTATTTCGGAGGATTTAACATTAAAATCACTTTGATTGTTGGTGATGTTTTTGTGAGAATTTGATTCATATTTTTTGACAAAGACGCCTTGCTAATTTTTATTTAAAAGCAATCGGGATGTAGCACAGTTGGTAGCGCGCCACGTTCGGGACGTGGAGGTCGGGTGTTCGAGTCACCTCATCCCGACAATAAGAAAGGCAATAGTTTTCACTATCGCCTTTTTTATTTTCTTTTTTATATTTAAGTTATTAATTTTCAGTTTCAATCTTTCACAATAGACACATCTCTTTTTATGTTTTGGCTTAGAGATATCATTGTTTCTGTAGCGACAACTCCGGGTATTTCTTGAATTCTATTGTTTAACAAATCCATTAAATGTTCGTTATCTTTTGCATAAAGTCTAATTAGCAAAGTATACGGACCTGTAGTAAAATGGCACTCCGTTACTTCAGGTATTTTCTCAAATTCAGGAACCACATTCTTATACATTGATCCTTTTTCAAGTTTAACTCCTATATAAGCGTTTGTTGCATACCCCAGCACACGTGGATTCACATTATATCCCGATCCTGTGATCACATCATTTTCGATCATCCGTTGAACACGTTGATGAATAGCAGCACGAGAAACGCCACACTGTTCTGCCACATCCCTAAAAGGTATGCGTGCATTTTGAGAAATAATTTCTAATATTTGCCTGTCAAGCTTATCAATCTTTTCCATAGATGTGAAGTTAAAACTTGTACAAATATAATAAAATAGTTCGACAAACTGACAATTTGAAAATAAAAAAAGTGATTTAAGTTAATTTTCTTACTTCTTTCACCCTTTTTATATCAAAAAGCATTTCTTGTTTATCTTTTTTGTAAACTATATCTTGCAAAATCGAAATCTTCGGGAGTAGTTATTTTTATGTTTCCATAATCTCCTTCAACAAGATGAATTGGAATTCCATAATTTTCTGCCACTGTGGCATCGTCGGTAAATTCAGATCTGTAAGGTACTTGATATGCAGCTTTTAACTCTTTGGCGGGAAAAACCTGTGGAGTTTGAACTATTTTTATTGTTGAACGATCAATTGCCCGATTGATATCCCCTTCAATTATGCGTACACTATTTTTTTCGTCTACTACCGGAATAACTCCGCAATGTGATTCATACGAGGTATTATAACTATTTGAAATGATTTTTTGCGTTACAAATGGTCGTGCTCCATCGTGAATTCCCACAGTTTCATCTTCCGAAATCAGTGCTAGTCCATTCTTGACAGATTGAAATCGTGTGTCACCTCCTAAAGCAATATCATGAGGAATATCAAACAGATATTGTTGACAAAGCTTTTTCCAGAACGACACGTTTTCTTGTGCCAAAACAATTACGATTCTCATTTTGTAATCAAACTGGTAAAAGGCCTCAATTGTATGCATCAACATTGGCTTGTCTACCAATACCTGAAACTGCTTAGGCAGCTCTCCTCCAGCTCTAAGCCCCTTTCCTCCAGCAACGATGACTACGCTAAATTTTCTATTAGGAATCATACACATTAAGAAATTTGATCAAGAATTTTTTGCAGTTCACTATCTGTCTTAGTCAGCTTTTCCTTACAAAAAATGATCAATTCAGATGCACGTTTCACTTTTTCTGTCAGCAAGTCAACATCCAATTCTCCTGACTCTATAGACTTTACTATTAAGTCAAGTTCTTTTTTTGCTAAAGTATACGTTAATTCTTTTTCTACCATTGCTTATTTATTACTTCTGATTGAACTTTACCATCCCAAAACACAGTCTCAATCTCATCATTAATTTTAAGGATTTCTGTCGAAGTTATTATTTTTCCATTCTTTAATGTCAATGTATAACCACGTTTCAATATATTTTCAGGGGACACCATTTTAATATATTGTTCATTATTTGTCAGTTGGTGCTTTTGCACTTGTATCAGGTTTTTTGAAACATGATTCAAATTCAAAGACAGTTGAGCTATCGATGAACGATTATCACTGATAAAGAGCTGTGACTTCTGAATCAAGCCACGACTTAAAAGTACAACATTAGACCACTCATCCTGAATAAGGTTTTGTGTTTCAGACACCAGTCTATCTTGCAAATCATATACAGACTGCATTGACTCTAAAGCTTTGGCTATCAAAAACTCAGCTACTGCTGTCGGCGTTTTTGCCCGTGTATGTGCAACATAGTCAACCACTGTTACATCCCGTTCGTGCCCAATACCACTGATGATTGGTAATGGAAATTGAGCAATGTTGCTTGCAAGTTCATAAGAGTCGAAGTAACTCAGTTCAGACGTAGCCCCTCCACCTCGTACAACGACCACGCAATCAAACAGTTCTCGATATTGATAAATTTTGTCTAAAGCTTCAATTATGGAAGATTCTGTTTGATCCCCTTGCATTTTGGCAGGAAAAAGTTTCTGATAAAAAACTATTCCATAAGTATTTTTATCTAACTGATCACAAAAATCTCCATAGCCAGCAGCTGTTGGTGAAGATATTACAGCGATACGGTTTGTCAATTCAGGCAAAAACAGTTCTTTATTTAGATTTATAATGCCTTCATCTTCAAGCTGTTTTATTACCATTTGTCTGTTTCGAGCAATATCTCCAACCGTATAAACCGGATCTATGTCGACAACATTCAATGAATATCCATAAAGTTCATGAAATTCAACCGATATTTTCACCATCACATTTAGTCCTGAAGAAAAAGGCAGTCCTGTTTGTTCCTGAAAATATATCGATAAAAATTGAAATATATTTGACCATATAATTCCCCTTGCCTTTGCAATAATTGCATGAGATACAGGATCTTTTTCCACAAACTCCAGATAGCAATGTCCATTTTGATTTCGTCTGACATCGCTTGTTTCAGCTCTAACCCAATAAGCATCAGGCAACTGACTACTTATAGCCTGTTTAACCTGAAAATTGAGTTCTGATAATGTCATTGAAGAATCGTTCATTCTATCTATAATTTTATGCGTATGGTTTGTTGGCTCCTTGGTGAATCTACTACAAAAAACACCTCTTTTATACCCTTTAGTTTTGATTTTGGAAAGTGAGCTAATTTTTGATCATTAAACTTCAATTTATCAATTAATTCACCATTTTGGTCTAACAAATTTACAGAATAACCTTTTATAAAAAAAGGTGGATCAATTAATTTAATAACATATTGATCTTTATCAGGATAAATAGATATATTATTATCTGAAAAGGTTTTTTTGTTAGATTCTAATGTTTGCAAAACAGCTTTCATAGATTTTCCAAAATCAGGAATACCGTATCCGTAACCCGTTTCTTTATCAGGATTTGAGTATCGGTCGGTCGACTGTTTTACTATCTTTATTAATTCCCGTCTGTTCAATTCAGGATGAATGGACCACAAAGATGTAATGAGTCCTGCCATGAATGGCGATGACAGCGATGTACCATTTGTTGATCCAATAAGTCCTTCTTGACCTATAGTTACAGTATTTTTGCCTACAGAAAGTAAATCAGGTTTAATCCGCAAATCATACGTAGGCCCCAAAGAGCTGAATGATGCAATAGTGCTGTCAACTCCAATTGCACCAATAGAAAGTACATTTCGTGCATCGGCTGGTGGTGTCATATATTTCCAGGGTTTGTTACCTTCGTTTCCCATGCTGATTACCAGAATCATGCCTTTATCAAAAGCTTTATCGGCCGCTTTTGTCATCAAAGACGTTTTTCCATCCAGATTTGAATAATTATAACTTAATTGAGGATCGTCAAATTGATTGTATCCAAGTGAAGTATTGATTAAGTCAACCCCCATACTATCCGCGAATTCCACTGCTCTTATCCAGTAATCTTCTTCTACAGGAAATTCAGATCTTGTATCTTCTGAACGCAAAAGCAGATAATCAGCCTGTGAGGCTGACCCAATCATTTGATTAGGCAGATCAACGACCATTGTTGACAGCACTTTTGTTCCATGATCACTTGAATTGAAAATTGTACCATTTGACACGATATCAGCAATACCCATGATTCGAATGTTATCAAATGATGGAATTACATCAGCATTTGTAAAGCCAGCATCTATAATTGCAATATTCATTCCTTTACCTCTAAAACCTGATTGTACAAGATTTTCAGCATTATGCAATTCATATTGTTTTTTGGTAGCCCCAAAATAAGAGGTTGAATCTAATTCTTCTTTACATTCTACTTTTTGAAGTCTTGGCCTTATATCCTTTTTATTGCTATGAGCTTCTCCTCTCCAAACATATTCAACCCTTTCCACAAAGGGCAACTTTGCTATGGATTCTATCCTGGTGCTATCTTCCACTTTAACCACCAATAAATCAAACCATTTACTAAATGACACCACCTCTGCACCAGCGTTTTGCACCATTACGAAGTAATCTTTATTGATTGGAAAATCGGAAGAATCTACTGGCACATTTTGAATTAATTTCCTTTCAATAGCCTCTTTTGTCAGAAACTCCTCGGGTCTTGAAATAGAATAATCAGCTGCACCCTTGTCAGTTAGAAATACTCGGAACATATAGTTAATGGGGCTTGTCTGTCCCGCTACCAACAATGTAATTGATAGAAAAAGTATAGTTAGAAATGGTTTCATCGTTTGTTCAAAAATAGTTATAACAACAAATGTAAGCATGTTTTCCCAAAAAGAAAAAAGACGTTATTCATATTTCGATGATCACGTCTTTCTATTTTATTAATCTTTTAGAATTCTATACAAAAACTACTTGAATCTGTTTCGGATTTCTTGCTTACGTTTCAAAATGAAAAATAACAGAATTGCTATCACAACACATGCGACTATTACACCCCAGAACTCAAGCCATTTACCCGATGCTTGATATCTCGGATAAGTTATTACCGCCATTACAAGTGCATAGATAACAAGTATAATAGGTAATATTTTATATAATTTCATATAGATATTATTATCCAATTTGTTCTAATATAGAAACAAGATAATCATAGTTCTTTTCCACTGATGATATTTCAACCCGTTCGTCCGGTGAATGAGCACCAGTAATTGTAGGTCCAAATGAAACAGTATCAAGTTTTTGATCCACATTCGATTGGATGATACCACATTCAAGACCTGCATGAATAACAATTACTTCGGGACGTTTATTATATTTATCAAGATAGATCATCTCCATTGCTTTGAGCAATTCAGAATTTGCATTTGGCTGCCATCCAGGATATGAACCATCAACGATTACTCTTGCACCTGCTAAAGAATAAAGGCTTTCCAGTGATGAACAAACCGAATCCTTTTTGCTTTCAGAAGAACTACGAACCAGATATTTAACTTCGATCTTTCCCTCTGTTGATTCTACAAGAGCAAGGTTTAACGAACTTTCAACAACTCCTTGGAAATCTGAAAGCATGCTGATTACACCATTTGGGCTTGCCTCTATCGAATTGATCAGGTCGTCTTGAATTTCTTCAGGGATCAGAGAAGTTGGCATATCAACCAGTTCCGCTTTTAATGATATTCCATCTTCAACACCTGCATATTCTTCTCGGAACAATGATTCATATTCAGCAACCAAATCAATAAGATCGTCTGATAATTGTTCAGGGATCGACAGAACAACAAATGATTCACGTGGGATGGCATTTCTAAGTGATCCTCCATTGACACTTGCTAATCGAGCTTCATAATTAGCCACGACATCCTTCAGAAAACGATTCATCAACTTATTAGCATTTGCACGTCCCAAATGAATCTGTGTTCCAGAGTGACCACCTTTTAATCCACGTAGACTTACTTTGTAGGCCACATCACCTTTGAAAACGTTTTCATCTTGCTTGTATTCAAAAACAGCTGTAACATCTGCTCCACCAGCACATCCAACAGTCAGTTCACCTTCTTCTTCAGTATCAAGATTCAGCATTAGGCTTCCTTTCAGAAAACCTTTTTCCAATCCGAAAGCACCATTCATTCCAACCTCTTCATCAATTGTGAAAAGTCCTTCAATAGGCGCATGTTTCAGAGAGCTGTCTTCCAGAACCGCCATTATCATCGCCACTCCGATTCCATTATCTGCGCCAAGTGTGGTAGAAATTGCAGTAACTGCTGTTCCATCTATCTTTGTACCGATTGGATCTTTCGAGAAATCATGTTCTACATCAGCATTTTTCTGAGGCACCATATCAAGATGCGATTGCAGAATAATTGTTTGTTTACCTTCATAACCTTTCGATGCCGGCTTTTTGATTAGCACGTTACCTACTTTGTCTTGTACTGTTTCCAATCCAAGTGATTTTCCAAAATCCATTACAAACCGTGTAACTTTCTCCATTTGTCCAGTTGGTCTAGGAATCTGTGTCAAATCATAAAAGTGTTGCCAAACCCGTTCAGGTTTTAAACTAAGTATTTCTGCTTTAGCCATATTATTTTAATTTTAAGTTGTATAGTTGTTATATAATATTTTGTGGTTTAAACCAAATCTTTAGGTGTTTCTGTTATTATATTGTTTCTTTTCACATAAGGCATTGCAACAACACCCACCAAGCCATAAAGAATTGTCCATAGCGATTGGATTGCGAAAACCGCAAATGCAAAAGCGCTTGCATTAGCATTTGAAACACCCAGAATTATCAATGATGAGATTACCATAAAATGCCAAGCCCCCATTCCTCCTTGTACTGGAACTGCTACTCCGACATTGCTCATGGCAAAGACAATTAATCCTGCTACCCATCCAAGGTTATTTGTGAAATCAAACGCAAAGAAGCAAATGTAAAAGTACAGATAAAAACACAACCAAAGAAGTATTGTGTATAAAATTATTTTGCGTTTATCTTTCATGTGTGCTACCAAGATCAGATCCCGTTTGATTTCTTTAAAGAAACTCTTAATCTTTTTTACAAAAACAGTATGTTTGAATGTCGTAAAAAGTAGTACAAATGCCAAAACAAGAAGTCCAACAAGAACATAGAGCCATATTGATGATAGCATGTTTTTTAAGTTCTCTGTATATTCTGGTGTATCTTTGAAATAAGAGATAAAAAAATCGAAAGACAATGCTATACTTAAAACAAGAATAAAGATTGACATTATCAAGTCGAGCACCTTATCAACTAGAAACGTTTCAAAAGTTTTACCGAAAGGTATTTTATCGAACTTTGAAACCACTCCACAACGCCAAAAATCACCAGCTCTTGGCAACAAATAATTCACAGCATAATTTCCAAGAGTTGCGAACACGATGCTCTGTGTTTTAGGGTTATAATTAAATGCTTTCAGGAAAAGGCCCCAACGCAAACCACGTAAAACATTACCTATCAACCCAAAAATGAGTGATCCTGCAATGATCTTAAAGTTGACACCCTTAACAATTTCCCATAACTCATTAAAGTCCGTTTTCCTGTAAAGGACCCATAAAATGCCAATTCCCAATAAGAACATTATAAGGGTCTTGAGAATATCTTTTGTAGTTTTTGAATTCATCTTCATTGTTCAAGCCAATAACGGCTTTCAAAGATAGAAGATTTTAAAGCAACTTTCTATTAAAATGACAAGAAACTTGAAGGATTAAACAATCTATGTGACTTAAAAATCCACAACTTACGACGATTATTGGTAAAATTAGTTACCTTTGCGACAAATTTGACAGGTAAAAATTAGCATTTACATTTATGTTTCCAGTAAAACCAAAGAAAAGCCTGGGTCAGCATTTCCTGAAAGACGAAGCTATCGCAGAAAGAATCGCCTCTACACTTGATGGTTTTGCAGAACTTCCTGTGCTGGAAGTCGGTCCTGGAACGGGAGTATTGACACGTTGGTTGTTAAATAAGAGCAAAGATCTAACTGTAGTTGAATTAGATAAAGAATCTATTGTTTATTTAAATGATCATTTCCCTGAATTAAAGGGTAGAATTATTGAGAAAGATTTTCTAAAGTTAGATTTGAAACAGTTATACGTTGATAAGCCATTTTGTGTTATTGGTAACTATCCGTATAATATTTCGTCACAGATATTTTTCAAGGTACTCGATTATAAAAACGCCATTCCATGCTGTTCCGGGATGATTCAAAAAGAGGTAGCCGAACGGTTGACGGCATCTCCGGGCAGTAAAACATATGGTATTTTAAGTGTGCTTTTACAAGTGTGGTATGATGTTGAATATTTATTCACTGTTAGTGAACAGGCATTTATTCCACCACCAAAAGTGAAATCGGCAGTTGTTAGGTTAACTCGTAACAAAAGGCAAGAAATGGATTGCGATGAGAAACTTTTTAAAACAGTTGTCAAAACAAGTTTTAATCAACGTCGCAAAATGTTGCGTAATTCATTAAAGTCGTTACTTTCAGAAGATGTAAAACTACCTGAAAATGAAATGTTCAACAAGCGTCCCGAGCAGCTTTCGATTGCACAATTTGAAGAAATGACCAACCTTTTGAAGCCGTTGGTTAAAATGAACTGAATTAGTCACCGTAATAAAACTGATCGTAATGGCCGAAATTAAACTCTTTTATCACAAAGACGGCGTAATCAGATTAAGCCGGAGTATCGATTTCCTCAAATCGAATCCGATTCAAAATTTCTTATGGATTGACCTTCTGGATGTTGATGAAGAAATAGAGAACGAATTAGAAGATTTCCTTAAGATATATATTCAGGAAGAAGAGGAAATGATTGAGATTGAGATGTCATCTCGATTCATAGAAACAAATGATACGATGGTGGTAAACTCCAATTTTCTCCTCTCAAACTTTGAGATGGAGCCGGTTTCCTTTATTCTAAAAAACGGCATTCTTGTAACAGTTAGAAGTCAGGAATTGATTTCTTTTCATGAAACGGTGAAACGTATCTCGGCAAATCCAAAAAACTACCCTACCGGTGCTGATGTTCTGATAGCATTGTTTGAAACACGTGTAGATTTCGATGCCGATATGATTGAGGATATGACTCAAAAGACCACTCAGCTCAGTAATAGTTTGAGTATGCAGGAAGCTAACAAAGATTTGTTGTCTGAGATCAAGAACTTACAGGAAAAGACAATGTTGTTGCGAGAAAACATTATCGACAAACAGCGCACTGTGGCAAGTATGTTACGCAGTGATTTTATTCCCACGTCGTTGCACCCTAAACTATCGATGATTATCAAGGATATAAACTCACTTGTTGAGCACGTAAAATTCAGTTTTGACCGTCTTGATTATTTGCAGGACACCTTTCTTGGATATGTAAACATTGACCAAAATAAGATTATCAAGATATTCACAATCATGTCTGTTATCTTTATGCCTCCAACGCTCATTGCCAGTATTTATGGAATGAACTTTAAATTTATGCCCGAAATGGATAAGGAATGGGGATATCCTGTTGCTATTGGATTGATGGTGCTTTCCGTACTTATTATTCTGCTTATTTTCAGGGGAAAGAAGTGGTTATGATTAATTAATACAATTTTAGAAAGTAATCTTTTGACTATTGCATTGGGAAATCATAGAATGATCATCGGAATTATGACGGAGTTTTGCGAGACCATAGTGAGAGGAGCATCGGAGTTGCGATGTAATAAAACAATAACAATTCTTACTCCAACATGTAATTAATCTGCGGTTTCTTCTGAGGGAAAGTAAGTCTGAATTCCACATCGAGTTCCGCAGTTTGGTAACCAAGTAAAAGCTGTGCAAGTAATTGGATATTTACTTCTGTAAACTTTGCCGAATGCGATGGATTTTTCTCGACATGCCCCATGTGGCACATGAATCCCGCATTATTCATTGGCAGAAGTTCATCAATCACTGAAAGATTAAATGCTTTTTCGGGGTGAGCCGTGACAAAATGCAGCAACAATTTTTCAGCATCTATTATTCGCGCCATTCCCCTCAAATTCTTTTTAGGTGGAAAATCAAAAAGAGTTGCCTCATCAACGATATCAATAAAATCTTGAAATGTTTTTTGCACTGTCATATCCCAATGTCTGTACTTTTCGTCGAAAACCCTATATGCAGCCTCCAGGTCCATTGAATTTCTGTGTATAAGTTCTTTTATACTTGGTAATTCTTCTGTTCCAGCATCAAAAGTCTGTGCAAACCCATATTGTTTATAATAATCAAGCAGCCAATCTTCTTGTGGTACAAGTATTGCAAGTGGAATATTTTTTTTTGACAGTTCTTTGAGAGCTTGATTTATTAGCTCTCCCATGTATCCTTTTTTGCGATATTCAGGAAGAGTACATACTCCTGCTATGTATGCAATTGGGATTTCAATGTTACAAAAGGTGAAATTATAATGCAACATTTGTAAAGAAGACACAACTTTATCGTCAATAAAATATGCTAAAGTATTTTGATCTCGGTATTTACGTTCGAAATACAGATCCATATAATTTTCGGGATCTCCAAAAACGGTTTTCCACATATTACGGATTTGATCTCGCGACGAAGCATCGGCATATCTGACAAACTGACTCATTTATTGTTTTAATTTAAGAATGCTTTTTTCTAAAAGAATATCGGGTTGATAAGACATTTTTGCTTTTCTCAGTGATTCATATCCCATATCTTCCTCTCGGTTAATATAGGTAAACCCAGATACCTCGTGTTCAACAAACTGCTGATTAATAATAGAATATGCCCCATTTATATTTGAAAAAGCCTTTTCTGTATGAACAATAAAAGTATCCTCAGTTAATGGTCGCCCAAGCGTAAAAGCCGCTATTCTGCCATCTACCAATATAACTCCTCCGCGCAAATCCAACTCATTAAACTGAGTAAGGAAAGTGCTTGTGGTTATATAATCAAGTTCAAGTGACTCGTCGTGACTTTCAAGATTCATATCAATCCAATCGCGCAACATTTTTCTACATCTTTCCAGATATTCGGGATGATCTGTAAGCGATTGATATTCCCAATTGTTTTCTTTTTTAAATCGATTGATATGATTTCGTTTGCTTTGGAGTTTTTTGCCTTTTAGATGAATAAGCTTTTCTGATGTATAAATATAATCGAATCCTCCACGAACAGGTGTTTTCTCAAACACGCCAGGCATTGACGCCTCAATGTTTGTCCACATCCGTTCTGTTACTCCCGACATCATAAATTTTTGAGTACAACCGCAATCGTTCATCAATGCTTCTATTGGCGGTCTTAAATCCCCTCGTCCATAGGGAATTAGATAAGAACATCTGCCATCATCAACTGAAAATTTCACTAACAGGAAATTATTCCATTCAACATAAGATGTATTGAATTTGTGCGACCACCCATATAAGTTGGAAAAACAACATTCCGACGATCTGTATGTATTTCCTTCAAGTAGTCGGTCTATTGTTGTTTTGTCTTCAAGTGTGATTTTCTTAAATTCTAACATATTAAAATGCCTTGAAACCTACAAGTTTACGGACTTCATTCAGTATTCTTGAAGCACTTTCACGAGCTTTTTCTGCTCCTTCCGAAGTAACTTTGTGCAAATAAGCATCATCTTTTTCTATTTCAAGAATTCTTTCCCGAATTGGTGAAGTCACTTTAATTATATCTTCGGCAAGTTGTTTTTTTAGATCACCATATCTTATTTCGCACTTATTCCATTGATCATTAAAGTGCTGAACAACTTCAGATGTTGATACAACATTTAAAATGGTGAAAAGGTTTTCGATGTAATCAGGTTTTGGAGAATTAAATTCTGTTGGCCCCGAATCTGTGAGTGCTCTTTTAACTTTCTTTTCTATATCTTTTGGCGAATCAATCAGGTAGATGCAATTTCCTTCGGACTTACCCATTTTTCCGCTGCCATCCAGTCCCGGTATTTTTATCAGTTCATTACCAAAATTGTACGCTACCGGTTCTTTAAAGAATTCAACTCCATAAAAATTATTGAAACGTCGCGCGAACCTTCGCGTCATTTCCAAGTGTTGTTCCTGATCTTTTCCCACAGGCACTTTATCAGCATTATGAACAAGAATGTCTGCAGCCATCAACGTTGGATAAGTCAACAGTCCAGCATTCACATTTTCGGGTTGCTTTCGTGCCTTTTCTTTGAACGATGCTGTTTTTGCAAGTTCTCCCATATATGCATGCATGTTTAGATAAACATACAATTCCATTGTTTCGCGCACATCGCTTTGTATATATATAACTGATTTTTCCGGATCAATTCCAGCCGCTAAATAATCCACTAAGACGTTTTTTACATTTTCATGAAGATTTTTGGGATCAGGATGAGTTGTAAGTGAATGAATGTCAGCAATAAAAAAGTAACATTTATTCTCGTCCTGCATTCGTGTAAAGTTGCGCAATGCACCAAAATAGTTGCCCAAGTGTAAATTTCCGGTAGAACGAATTCCGCTAAGTACTATATCCATTTTATTGTTTATGATCTATTGTTTGTGAGAAATGCAAAGATACAAAAAAAGGAAAAGATTACCTACTGGATTAGAGCTATAGTTATTGCAAATACGCAATAGCAATAATATTTATGATTCATAGAAGTTAGTTAATAAACTACTATTAATAATGTTTCTAATTTGTAGTAATTACAGAAATATTTCCGCAAATAATTCTTTTTAAACTATAAAAATGCTACTTTTGCACTTTATTAGCTTTTTGTTGATGGAAGTAAATTAATCTGCAAAAAATAACATAAACAACAATATATTCATTTAATTAAAACAAGAACTTTATGAGTTGGTTAATAAAATCTTCAATTGGCCGAAAATTCGTTCAAAGTATTTCCGGTCTTTTTATGATCTTGTTCTTATTATTCCACATGTCAATGAATCTTGTACTCATATTCAATTATGAGACATACGATTTTATTGCAAATGAGATTTTGGGAGCAAATTGGTGGGCAATAGTTGGAACAGGAGTTATTGCACTAGGTTTTGTTGTGCATATTATTTATGCAATATACTTAACATTGCAAAACAAGAAAGCTCGTGGTGTAAACAGGTATGCATCTTCAAGCAAAACACCTGTAGCCTGGTCCTCAAAAAACATGTTTGTTTTGGGTCTATTTATCCTCATCTTTTTGTTTTTGCACTTATATCAATTTTGGTATCAAATGCAATTCAAAGAACTGTTTCATATTGAAGGTGCACGACCTGATGGAGCTCAATTAGTTGTCGAAATGTTTTCTCAAGTATGGGTTGTGATTTTATATGTATTTGCTTTTGTAGCATTATGGTTTCACTTAACTCATGGATTTTGGAGTGCAATTCACACTGTTGGATGGAATAACACTGTATGGATGAAACGTATAAAGGTAGTTGGAAATATTATTTCAACTCTCATTTGTCTTGGTTTCGTTGTAGTAGCTTTAGCCGTTCACTTCGGCTTTTCCAATATATTAGGATAAACGATATAGATACATTACATTATGAATAAAATAAACTCAAAAATACCAGCAGGACCATTAGAAAACAAATGGTCAAACTACAAAGATCACCAGAAACTGGTAAACCCGGCAAACAAACGTCGACTTGACATCATTGTTGTTGGTACAGGATTGGCAGGAGCTTCTGCAGCTGCCTCACTTGGAGAAATGGGCTTTAATGTACTGAATTTCTGCATTCAGGATTCTCCTCGTCGCGCTCACTCAATAGCAGCTCAAGGTGGTATCAATGCAGCAAAAAATTATCAAAACGATGGCGACTCCGTTTATCGTTTATTTTACGATACTATTAAAGGTGGCGACTATCGCGCTCGCGAAGCAAACGTTTATCGCCTTGCAGAAGTATCAAACAGCATCATAGATCAGTGCGTTGCTCAGGGTGTTCCTTTTGCTCGCGAATATGGTGGCTTACTCGATAACCGTTCATTTGGAGGTGCTCAAGTTTCACGTACTTTCTATGCAAGAGGTCAAACGGGACAACAATTATTATTGGGTGCATACTCAGCATTAATGCGTGCCGTTCACAATAAACATGTGACACTGTATACACGTCATGAAATGCTTGACCTGGTTATGATAGATGGTCGCGCTCGCGGAATTATAGCACGTGACCTTGTAACTGGTAAACTAGAACGCTTTTCAGCTCATGCAGTTGTAATTGCAACTGGTGGATACGGAAACACATTCTTCCTTTCTACAAATGCAATGACTTCAAATGGCTCTGCAGCATGGCAGTGTTATAGAAAAGGTGCTTACTTTGCTAACCCTTGCATGGCTCAAATTCACCCTACTTGTATTCCAGTTCATGGAGAGTTTCAATCGAAACTTACATTGATGTCGGAATCCCTTCGTAACGATGGACGTATTTGGGTACCTAAAAAACTGGAAGATGCAAAAGCCATCCGTGAAGGAAAATTAAAACCCACACAGTTAAAAGAAGAAGAGCGCGATTATTATCTTGAACGTCGTTATCCAGCTTTCGGTAATCTTGTTCCTCGTGACGTAGCTTCACGTGCAGCAAAAGAACGTTGCGATGCCGGTTATGGTGTTGGCACAACAGGTTTAGCTGTATATCTTGATTTCAAAGAAGCGATAGAGCGTTTGGGTAGAGATGTGGTTGAAGATAAATATGGCAACCTTTTCCAAATGTACGAAAAGATTGTTGATGAGAATCCTTACGAAACTCCAATGATGATTTTCCCTGCAACTCACTATACAATGGGTGGTATCTGGGTTGATTATGAATTGATGACTAATATTCCGGGATTATTCGCTATCGGCGAAGCAAATTTCTCAGACCACGGCGCAAACCGTTTAGGTGCATCGGCTCTGATGCAGGGATTGGCTGATGGTTATTTTGTTTTGCCATACACAATTCAAAATTATCTTGCAGATCAGATTCAAGTACCAAGATTTAAAACAGATCATCCTGAATTTGATGCAGCTGAAAAAGGCATCAAAGATCGTATCAATAAATTAATGAATATAAAAGGAACTCACTCTGTAGATCATATCCACAAAGAACTTGGACACATTATGTGGGAATATGTTGGTATGGGTCGCAGCAAAGAAAGTCTTGAAACTGCAATTGAAAAGTTAAAGCAATTGAAGAAAGATTTCCTTACAAATCTTCGTATCCCAGGAAATAAAGAAGATATGAATGTTGAGTTAGAAAAAGCACTTAGATTACAAGACTTTATTGAAATCGGCGAATTAATGGCTCACGATGCACTTGACAGAGAAGAATCTTGCGGAGGTCACTTCCGAATTGAGCATCAAACACCTGAAGGTGAAGCTTTACGTGACGATGAAAACTTCTCATATGTTTCTTGTTGGGAATATCAGGGCGAAGATAAAGCACCTGTAATGAATAAAGAACCTCTTGAATATGAATTTGTGGTTCGCCAGCAACGTAATTATAAATCGTAAAAAGTTACTACAATCATGGATAAAAATATAAATATCAAACTCAGAATTTGGAGACAGAGAAGTCCCAAGGAAAAAGGACATTTCGAAAATTATGAACTCCAAAATATCTCACAGGGAAGTTCATTTCTGGAAATGATGGATATCCTAAACGAAAAGCTGGTCAATGAAGGAAAAGAACCTGTAGTTTTCGATCACGACTGCCGTGAAGGTATATGCGGAATGTGTAGTCTTTATATTAATGGACATCCTCACGGACCTGATGAAGATGTAACGACTTGTCAATTACATATGCGTAAATTCGACGATGGCGACACTATTACTGTAGAGCCATGGCGTTCAGCTGCTTTCCCTATTATCAGAGATTTGATGGTAGATCGTACTGCTTTTGATAAAATAATACAAGCTGGTGGTTATGTTTCAGTAAATACTGGTGGTACTCCTGATGCTAACGCAATTCCTATTCCAAAGAAAAATGCAGATGCTGCAATGGATGCAGCCGCTTGTATTGGATGTGGTGCATGTGTAGCTGCTTGTAAAAATGGTTCTGCAATGCTTTTTGTTTCAGCAAAAGTTACACAGTTCGCCCAGTTGCCTCAAGGGAAACCAGAAGCGGCAAGACGCGCAAAATCAATGGTGGCAAAAATGGATGAACTGGGATTTGGAAACTGTACTAATACAGGTGCTTGTGAAGTTGAATGCCCTAAAAACATTTCCATCACCAATATTGCACGTTTAAATCACGAGTTTTTGAAAGCTAAAATAGGAAGCTAACTATTAATAATCAGAAACAAACTATATTACAAAGCGTTTAAAATAATTAAACGCTTTGTTTTTTTATAATTGTTAAATAAAGATGTACATTTTTCATAAACCTTTTTGCTTTATCTTTGTCTAACAAAAGTGAATTCATTCTATCTATTATTTCGCTGAATATAATTTCACTAATTTGAAGAACAATGAAAACAAAGAAAACAATTTTGAGCATAGCAATAGTAACATTGCTGTCTATGCTAAGTTTACCAGCTTTTTCACAAGTTAAATTTGGAGTAAAAGCAGATGTTGGTCTTAATAATCCGACATTTAGTACAAGTTCAGTAAAAGTTGAGAACATGACTTCTTACAGTATTGGACCGACAATTGAAGCAATGTTTCCCTCTGGTGGAATGCGATTAGGATTAGAAGCATCACTTTTATATAATGATAACCGCATGACAGTTTCTTCTTTAGAAGAGGGTACAACATTTGATCAAGAAGTCGATAACCGATACTTACGTTTGCCTATTACCGCAAAGATAAAATTCGGTTTATTAGGTTTACCATTACGTATTTATGGTGATGCGGGTCCTTATCTTGACTATCTGATTGACGGTGAAAAAATTGACACCCAACAGGTTGGTAATGATATAGAAGCTAAAAAGTTTGGTGCTGGAGCTACTTTTGGTGCCGGGATTGAAGTTTTGAACTTTATCCAGGTAGGTGTTAATTATAATGTTCAACTTACTGATGATTATGCTGCCGACACTCCTAACTGGAGCGATCCTTTGAATGGTAAAAGGAATAATTGGTCACTTTCAGCAGCAGTATATTTCTAATAATGTTTGCAGATGTAATACTTCCACTTCCGTTATCCGAAACTTATACCTACTCAGTTCCGGCTGAAATGTACGGGAAAATTGGATTAGGCTTTAGAGTTATTGTATCTTTTGGAAGCAGGAAATATTATACGGCAATAGTAATAAAATTACACAACAATGCCCCTAAAGGCATCAAAATAAAGGAGATCCATTCTCTGATAGACACTCACCCTATTGTTCTTGAAAATCAATTAAAATTATGGGAATGGATTTTTTTTTATTATCTTTCAACACCTGGAGATATTTACAAAGCTGCAGTACCTTCTAAACTGAGAATAGAGAGCGAGACTTTTCTTTCTCTCAATCATATTGATTTTACCAACATTGAATTAACACCAACAGAATTAAAGATTTGCGAATATTTGCAACAAAGTGAATCATCCAAAATTGCTCAAATAAGCAAAGAACTGAAAATTAAAAATATATTACCACATATATATTCCCTTAGTTCGAAAGAAGCAATAATCTCTAACGAAAATATTCATCAGAAATTCATTCCTAAAACTGAAAATCATCTCCGAATAAACCCTGAAATTAACACTAAAGAAATTCCCTCTTTAATAGGAAAGGCAATCAAACAATATCAACTTTATAATCAATTTGTTACATTGCTGGACGAAAGAGAAGAAACATCTTTCAATCGTAAAGAATTATTAGAACTGACTAAATTTTCACCGGCAGTATTGAACGGTCTGCTCTCTAAGAATATCCTTATTCAGTTTCCTATGATTGTAAATCGTTTAAATTCTGATGAAAAGATAAAAAGAAAACCTTATCCTTTAAATACATCTCAAGAAAAAGCACTCTTTGATATCTTGAAATGTTTTCAATCAAAAAACACTTGTCTTTTGCATGGTGTTACTTCGAGCGGTAAGACTGAAATATATATTCATTTAATTGAACAAATGCTTACCGAAGGTAAACAAACGCTTTATTTGGTTCCCGAAATAGCTCTTACAACTCAATTGACAAAACGACTTAAAGATGTATTTGGTGCAAAACTTGGTATTTATCATTCTAAAATAAATGATAGTGAACGTACTGAAATATGGCAAAAAATGCTGTCCGATAATCCTTACGAAATTATTATTGGAGTTCGTTCATCACTGTTTTTACCCTTTACAAATTTGGGATTGGTAATTGTTGATGAAGAACATGAAACTAGTTATAAGCAACAAGATCCCGCCCCTCGATATAATGCCCGGGACACAGCAATTATGTTAGCCCTTCTGAATAAATGCAAAACATTATTAGGATCTGCAACTCCTTCATTTGAAACATACTTCAATGCCAAAACAGGTAAATTTGGTCTAGTAAAACTATCTAAAAGATATGAAGACATTCAAATGCCTGAAATTATACTTGAAAACACAAAAGAATTATATCGTAAAAGAAAAATGAAATCTTTATTAGCTCCCAATCTTATTAATCAGATAAATGAAGCTATAAAAAGAGGAGAACAGGTAATTCTTTTTCGCAATAGAAGAGGTTTTGCACCCATGATAGAATGTAAAACATGTGGTTGGACACCAAAATGCAAACATTGTGACGTTACACTTACTTATCATAAATATGGAAATGTATTAAGATGTCATTATTGTAATACAGTTTATAAAATGCCGATTGAATGCTTGTCATGTCATGATAAAGATTCTCTTGAAACACTAGGACAAGGGACTGAACAACTTGAAGAAGAGGCAACAAATTTATTTCCTAATGCTGTTGTAGCGCGATTAGATAGCGATAGTACTCGTTCAAAAGATTCCTATAGCAGAATTATAAACGATTTTCAAGAAGGTAAAGCACAAATATTGGTAGGCACACAAATGTTATCAAAAGGTCTTGATTTTGATAATGTCAGTATCGTTGGAATAATTTCAGCAGATAGTTTAATGAATTACCCCGATTTTCGTTCTTTTGAACATGGATTTCAATTGATTATGCAGGCAAGCGGTCGAAGTGGACGAAAGAATAAACAAGGAAAAGTATTTATCCAGACAGGTGATCCTGATCAACCAATTTACCAGTTTATTTCAAATAATGACTATGATAGTTTCTTTATAATGCAATTGGCAGAAAGAAAACTATTTATGTACCCACCTTATTATCGACTCATAAAAATTATTATCAAACACAAAGATGAAAGGATTGTTGAAAGTGCAGCTTCACACTTAACAGGAATACTTAAACAATCATTAAATGACAGGGTTTTAGGTCCTTCTATACCAGTAATAGGAAGAATCCAACAATACTATATACGTGAGATATTATTAAAACTTGAGATAGGACTTTCTCCACATTTAGTGCGAGAATCATTGAAAAAAGCTGAAAACATTTTCCGCAAAACTCCAGATTACAAATACACTATTTTATATTTTGATGTTGATCCATCATAAAAAAAACCGGTATTTAAATTATACCGGTTTTCTACTTTTTAATAATCACTTCGCTCACACAAAGCATTATTTCATTTCAATTTCTTCTTTCAGATCAATTTCGTTTCCTTCTTTATCATAGAAAAAGTATTGGAGGAATCCAAGTTTTTGATTAGGAACAATCTTCATTCCTATACCATATTTTCTTTTCCATTTTAGTTTCAACGATATCAATCCTTGTTCTACATAGGCAGCCACATATGGATGGATATGCAGACTGAATTTCTTCACTTTTAGATGATTTGACAAATAATCGATTTTTCTTTCTAGTGTATCAGTGAAAAGGATCGATGATTTTATTTTTCCTTTACCAAAGCAAGTGGGGCATACTTCGCTAGTGGTAACTTCCATTTCAGGACGAACACGTTGCCGTGTAATTTGCATCAAACCAAATTTACTAAGTGGCAGAATATTATGTTTAGCCCTATCAGCTGACATTAATTCCTGCATTTTTGCTAGTAATTTATTCCGATGCTCTCCAGAGTGCATATCAATAAAATCGACAACAATAATTCCTCCCATATCACGGAGACGCAATTGTCGCGCAATTTCCTCAGCAGCAGCAACATTTACTTCATAAGCATTATCCTCTTGTCCTAAAGAAGATTTGTTCCTGTTTCCGCTATTGACATCAATTACATGTAATGCTTCGGTATGTTCAATTATTAAATATGCACCATTTTTAAATGTAACCGTGGTTCCAAAGAGTGATTTAATCTGTTTGGTTACACCAAAATTATCTAAGATAGGTAATGCTCCATTGTATAATTTTACAATGTTTTTTCTTTCAGGTGCAATTAATTCTACATACTCAGCAATCTGGTTGTACACATTCTTATCATTGATGTGTATTTGTTCAAAAGATGGGCTGAAAATATCCCTGAGTAAAGCAACGGTTCTGCCCGTTTCTTCATAAATGAGTGATGCAGGTTTTGCTTTTACCAACTTCTCACTGGTTTCTTCCCATCGCTTGAGCAATGTCTTAAGTTCACCATCAAGTTCAGCTACTTTTTTACCTTCAGCATTTGTGCGAATGATTACACCAAAATTCTTTGGTTTAATACTCTGAACGAGTTGACGTAATCGAGCACGTTCTTCGCGAGACTTTATTTTCTGAGAAACAGAAACCCGTTCAATAAAAGGTATAAGAACCATAAATCGTCCGGCGAAAGAAATCTCGGCTGTAAGTCTTGGACCTTTAGTAGAAATCGCTTCCTTAGCTATTTGTACTAAAATTTCCTGTCCAGGTTTTAGCTTTTCAGAGATAAGTCCATCTTTTTCAATGATGGGTTTCAACTTAACTTTCTGAACTTGAGTAACCTTTTTTTTCTCAACAACTGTTTTCTGAAAATCAACAATTGAATTGAATTCTACCCCTAAATCTAAATAGTGAAGAAAAGCGTCCTTTTTATGTCCAACATCCACAAATGAGGCATTGAGAGCAGGCATAAGTTTTTTAACCTTGCCCAAATAGATATTTCCAACAGCAAAAGATTCATCTTGAGCCTCTTGTTGTAATTCAACAAGTTTTTTGTCCTCAAGAACCGCAATGGTTATCTCTTTTGGTTGAACATCTACTACAAGTTCGCTTACCACAATTTTATTTGTTTTTAATGTTCTTAAGTATAAGCTCTGTTCGTTAAAGGGTGGTGCTCATCACAAGTACCATTCTTTATACAGAAAGAACAAACTTAAATTATTAGTCTTAAGTTTGTTCTTTTGGATAAATTGTCAAAAAAATATAGACTTACTTCTTCTTTTTATGTCTATTTTTTCTAAGTCTTTTTTTCCTCTTATGAACAGACATCTTATGCTTTTTTCTTTTTTTTCCGCTTGGCATTTTAATTCTCCTTTATTATTTGTTAATAGTTTTTACTTGAGCAACAAATGTTTTTGAGGGTTTGAATGAAGGAATGTTATGTTCTGGAATGATGATCGTAGTATTTTTAGAAATATTACGAGCAGTCTTCTGAGCTCTTTTCTTCACGATGAAGCTTCCGAAACCTCTTAGATACACATTTTCATTTTTAGCCAGTGAATCTTTTACAACATCCATAAAAGATTCAACGGTTGCAAGGACAGATGCTTTATCAACTCCTGTATTTTTTGCAATCTCGTTTACAATGTCTGCTTTAGTCATATTGTTAATTTTATAATAATAAGATTGTTATAAGTAATTTTTTGGATTGCAAAGATATAGCTTTTTTTGCAACCTCAAAAATAAAACACATTCAAATTCATATTTTTATTGAAAAAACTTCAACAGAATACTTTTTGATGTAGTTTTGTGCAAAGATAAGAAAAAAATGTCACAAGTCCATAATAATGTTTTAATTAGCTTTGCATTACAAAAATGGTATGAAATAAATAAGAGAGATCTACCATGGCGTAAAACAAAAGATCCATATATAATATGGATATCAGAAATAATCTTGCAGCAAACTCGTGTAAATCAAGGATATGATTATTTCATACGATTCATTAAACGCTTTCCTGATGTAGAATCACTTGCAAGTGCAACAGAAGAAGAGGTTCTGAAAATCTGGCAAGGACTTGGTTATTATTCAAGAGCAAGAAATCTACATACGGCCTCAAAACAGATAGTTACAGAATATAAAGGTGAGTTTCCTAAAAGTTACGATGATATTTTATCTTTAAAAGGAGTTGGAGATTATACAGCAGCAGCCATTGCATCTATTGCTTTTGATCAGCCTTTTGCTGTTGTTGACGGTAATGTGAATAGAGTAATATCCCGATTATTTAGAGTTGATGGTAAAAAAGAAATTACTGTCTTTGCACAATTGATACTCGACCCAAAAAATCCAAGCACACATAATCAGGCACTTATGGAATTAGGCGCATTGACGTGTACACCACAAAATCCACTTTGCCATAATTGCCCGCTCGCCAATTTTTGTGAAGCATACATTAATAATGAAGTCTTAAAATATCCGACTAAGAAAGAATCTCAAAAAATCAGAAACAGATATTTCAATTATTTCCATATAGTCTATGGCGATAATACATTTATAAGAAAACGCAGAGCAAAAGATATTTGGTTAAATCTGTATGAATTTCCATTGATTGAAACAACAGAACAAACTAGTATAATAGAAATTACTGAAAATATGCAATATATGAAACTGTTTGGACTCTTATCACATATAGAACTCATTCAAATCCATTCGATGAAACATATTTTGACTCACCAAATAATATTTGCAACATTCTACAAGATTAAGATACCAACAACTGAGAAGTTTGCAATTAGCAATGATTTTTTGTCAATTAAAGAAGAAGATATTGATAAATATCCCATTTCTAGACTAATACATAAATATTTAGAAAAATGTCAGGAATAAAGACTTCTATTTATGAAATTAATTGCTACATTTGTTGCGATAACAATTTTTAATCTAATTCATTTAATTATTAATTATGTCTGTAAATAAAGTTATTTTAATTGGGAACGTTGGAAAAGATCCGGATATTAAGTATTTCGACAATGACAATGTAAAAGCAAATTTTTCATTGGCAACAAACGATAGAGCTTATACTGCGGCAAATGGTACACAAATTCCCGAAAGAACAGAGTGGCACAATATTGTGTGTTGGAGAGGTTTGGCTCAAGTAGTAGAAAAATTTGTAAAGAAAGGAACAAAAATTTATGTAGAAGGTAAGATACGTTCACGTACATACGACGATTCTAATGGCGTAAAAAGGTATATTACTGAAATTAATGCAGATAATATTGAAATTTTAAGTGGAAGAGATTCACAGTTTGGAGATAATCATGACAGAAATGATTCATCATTTCACGCAGATAGTATGCCAAACAATTTGAGCGAAAATTCAGAGATTGACGATTTGCCTTTTTAAATAATTGATATTAATTTTGCAGGAGAATGTTTTAGCCTCATTTTATGAGTATTAAACATTCTCTTTTGTTTCACTAAATATTCACAACTTGGACCCCGACCCTTTATCTTATTTATTTTTGACAGGATACATATTTCCCATAATTGATCCGGTCACTAATCTGTTATTGCTAGCACTGCTGGTACTACTTATCATTATAAACGTTATTATATCCGGCTCAGAAAGAGCATTATTCTCGATTGAACAAAAAGATCTTGATGCCTGCCGCGCAAGTGACAAGATTAACAAAACACGTATTACACATTTATTAGATGATTCTCAAATGTTGTCTGCCTCCATAAACACCGCATACAACATATTAAATATCAGTATAATAACATTGTGCACATATCTATTAAATAAACTTCCTTCTTTTGCAGAAAAAAGTAACGACTTTGTATTAGAATTAATCATTTCCTTTTTAATAATAATTATCTTTATTGAGATAATACCGAAATTATATACTTCGCAAAATCCGTTGAAATTTGCAAATAGACATATCCGTTTTATCAATGGAATTTATCAAATTACTGGAATATTCATTAAACCATTTATCAAAACATCGGTAAATAAGGCTAATTCATCACTACAACGTAAACATGAAATTTCTATGGAAGACTTGTCTAAAGCACTGGAAATCACCTCTGCAGAAAGTCCACAGGATCAAGAAAAAGACATGCTCGAAGGTATAATCAGATTTAGAGATAAAATAGTTGACGACATTCTTATCCCTAGAACTAATATGATCGTTCTGGATAATAAAAATACATTTAAAGAGGTTATTAAATTTATCGTAGAAGCTGGCTTTTCCCGAATACCGGTTTTTGATGATAGCCCCGATAACATTAAAGGTATTTTATATGTAAAAGACTTGTTGCCTTATCTTCGAAAACCTGACACTTTTAAGTGGCAAACCCTCATCAGAAATGCATATTTTGTACCAGGAACTAAACGAATTGATGACCTTCTAGAAGAATTTCGTACAAACAAAAATCATATGGCTATTGTTGTAGATGAATATGGAGGTACGGCAGGACTGGTTACAATGGAAGATATTTTAGAAGAAATAGTTGGAGATATCAGCGATGAATATGATGAAGATGTTACTACTTATACACTAATGCCGGATGGATCGTATATTTTTGAGGCAAAAACTACTTTAGAAGATTTTATTAAAATCACTAATGTTCCCGAAGAAGATTTTGAAGAAATATCTGAAAATGCTGACACATTAGCTGGTTTGATTCTCGAAATAAAAGGAGATTTTCCTAAAAGGAAAGAAAGTATTGTTTATAACCAAAAATATACATTTCAAACTGAAGAACTGAATAAAAGAAGAATATTAAAAGTTCGATACATTCCACCCACGATAAATGGATAATTAAAATGTTAGAACGAAAAGAATTTTTAGATGACGAAAGCATACTTGGCGTTTGGAAAATTACCGAAACGACAGAGGAACTACTCAATCTTCTTCCGGAATATTTAAAACCAGACGGCATCGATATGCTCAAAAAAATTAAGTCAGAGTCGCGTACCGCCGAATGGTTATCGATCCGAATCATGCTTCATAGCATTTTAGATGAAGAAAAAAAAGTAGAATATAATGAATCAGGAGCACCTTATTTAACCGACAACTCTTACCACATAAGTATTTCACATACAAAGAACTATGCGGTAATCATACTACATCCTACAAAGAAAGTTGGTATTGATATAGAAACCCGATCATCAAGAGTCGAAAAAGTGGCATACAAATTCATCTCAAATAAAGAGAAAATTGACCCTGAAAAAAAAGCTACTCACCAACTGTTACATTGGTCGGCAAAAGAAACTCTTTTTAAAGTTATGGATGAAACGGAGATAGACTTCAAGGAACATCTTTATATTGAACCATTTAAACCTCTAAAAAAAGGAGTAATAAAAGCAGTTGAATATAAAAGCGGTAAAGATAGGAACTTTCTTATTTCGTACGAGGTACATTCGGATTACGTGTTAACATGGACTATAGAAAAATAAATAACGCCTGAAAAATCAGGCGTTACTCATTTATCAGTATAATAATTTCTAATTAAACATTTAGTGATACTCTTTTAAAAATAGTAACGCTCAATTCCTTATCTGTTTGCTTAAGAAACTGTTCAATTGTTAATTTATTATCTTTTACATATTCCTGTTGAAGCAAGGTCGACTCTTTGTAGAATTTCTGTAAAGCGCCTTCTGCAATTCTATCTAACAGATTCTCAGGTTTTCCAGCTTCACGAGCTTTTTCACGTGCAATCTCAAGCTCTTTTTCCTTGATCTCTGCTGGAATATCATTAGGTGTGATAGAAACAGGATTCATAGCTGCAACCTGCATTGCTATATCCTTTCCAACATGCTCATCAACATTAGGTTTGTTAAAACCAACAATAGTAGCTAGTTTATTACCCATGTGAATGTATGAAGTTACAGATGGAGCAGAAATATATTCATAAAAACCTAATTCCATTTTCTCACCAGTTGATGCAACTTTATCGGTAATCAACTGAGAAATAGCACCATTTGAAAGCTTAATTGCCAACAATTCTTCTTTCGTTTGTGGCTTTTGTTGCATTGCTGCATCCAAAATCATCTGAGTCAATTCAATGAAACCGTCTGTCTTTGCAACAAAATCAGTCTCACACTGTAAAGCTACGATCGCTGCAAATTCACCATCGGTAGCTGCAAGTACACAACCTTCTGAAGCATCACGATCTTCACGTTTTGCTGCAACAGCTTGTCCCTTTTTGCGGATGATTTCCATTGCTTTATCAAAATCGCCACCAGCTTCGTTAAGCGCATTTTTGCAATCCATCATTCCCGCACCGGTCATTTTGCGCAAATGTTGGATGTCTGCCATTGTTACTGCCATAATATCTTATCTTTTTTATATTTTAATTATTCTTCTACCTCGTCATCCTTAGCAAATTTGCTAACAACAGCAGCATTCATAGCGTCTTTATCTTCTTTTTTCACGCGTTCCTTTTTCACTGCTTTTGATTTACGCTCTCTGCGTGGTGCCAATGCATTTTCTTCCTCCTGTTCTTCAGCTGCTTGAGCATCTGCCTTTTCAATTTTGCGCTCTTCTAATCCTTCTTTCATGCCGTCGCAAACATATCCAAGAATCATGTCTAACGCTTTTGAAGCATCATCATTACATGGAATAACAAAATCAATGTTTTTTGGATCTGAGTTGGTATCAACAATTCCAAAAACAGGAATACCTAACTTATTGGCTTCTTTTACAGCAATTTGCTCTTTCATTACGTCAATAATGAATACTGCTGAAGGAAGACGAGTAAGATCCTGAATTGAACCTAAGTTCTTTTCAAGTTTCGCACGTTGACGGGTTACTTGTAGTTTTTCACGTTTGGATAAAGTATCAAAAGTACCGTCTTTTATCATCTTATCGATGCTGCTCATTTTCTTAATGGCCTTGCGGATAGTTGGGAAATTAGTCAACATACCACCTGGCCAACGTTCAATAACATAGGGCATATTTACACTCTGAGCTCTGTTGGCTACAATGCTTTTTGCCTGTTTTTTGGTGGCAACAAATAGTACTTTTTTACCTGATTTGGCAATTTGTCTCAACGCAGCGCCAGCCTCTTCGGTTTTTGCTATCGTTTTATAAAGGTCGATAATGTGAATTCCATTACGCTCCATAAAAATATAAGGAGCCATCGCTGGATTCCACTTGCTTTTTAAGTGACCGAAGTGAGCTCCGGTTTCTAGAAGTTGGTCAAATTCTAATTTTGCCATGTTTGTTTTTAATTGTTTAAATTGTTTACTTTCTTTTTCTTCATCGAATCATAAGGTAAATTACACTTAGAATAATAATCCATAAGTGAATAACGTCCTTATGATTTAGATACTAAACATTCATTTTTTACCGGACAAAAACCGGCTATAAAATCGTTTGCGAATATTCTGTTTATAAAGAAAATAACATAAATATACACAAATCGGAATTCCAAAAAATTAACGTTTTGAGAATTGGAATCTTTTTCTTGCTTTTGGTTGGCCCGGCTTTTTACGTTCAACAACACGTGGATCACGAGTCATGAATCCTTCTGCTCTTAAAGCAGATTTATCTTCGGGATTAAATTTAACCAAAGCACGAGCAATACCCAATCTTGCTGCTTCAGACTGTCCTTTGAAACCACCACCATCTAAATTGATTTTGATATCATATTTATCTGCCACATTTAATGTGTTTAATGGTTGCTTTACTATAAACTGAAGGATAGATGAAGGAAAATAATTTTCAATATCACGCTTGTTGATAGTTATCTTGCCTGTACCTTCACTCATGAATACACGAGCTACAGCGGCTTTGCGTCTTCCTAATGCATTTACTACTTCCATCTTTCTTATTTAAGAGAATTAATATCTATTGATTTTGGCTGTTGTGCTTGATGAGGATGTTCAGTTCCATCATACACATAAAGATTGTTTAAAAGAGCGTCGCCTAATTTGTTCTTTGGCAACATACCTTTTACAACTTTTCTAAAAAGTCTGTCCGAACCTTTTTTCATTAGCTCAGCAGGGGTTTGCTCTCTTTGACCTCCTGGATAACCGGTATAACGAAGATAAACACGATCATTCCATTTGTTACCGGTAAGTTCAATCTTGTCGGCATTTAAAATAATCACGTTATCACCACAATCTACGTGAGGAGTAAAACTGGGTTTATATTTACCTCTCAGCAATTTAGCAACTTCAGAGCAGAGACGTCCCAATTTTTGACCGGTAGCATCTACTGTAACCCATTCTTTTTGAGCCGTTTCTTTGTTTACAGAAATGGTTTTATAACTAAGTGTATCCACTTTTGTTTAATTTTTAAATGTTAGTAAATAGTTGATTTGATTCGCTTCCTGCTTTGTCTTGCTAAGGGACAAAAGGCAAATAAAAAGCTATAAATCAAACTTTTAATTGACTTATTTAATAATCGGACTGCAAAGTTACAATATTTCAGTTATTTAGCAAAGGTTTTGACTGTTATTTTTTTGAGTATAAAGCATAAAAGTGCTTTTTTTTCGCTTTTATCATTCATACAAATAATGTACTTTTGCAGAAAATTTTATTTGATGTATAGTTATAAAGAGTTTTTCGCAAGAAACCAACTGCTGCTTGGAACAGATGCAATTGAATCCATCATGACTAAAAAAGTAATACTTTTTGGGGTTGGAGGTGTGGGAAGTTGGTGCGCAGAAGGACTAATAAGAAGCGGATTCATGAATCTGACAATAGTGGATTCCGACAGGGTGGCTCCGGCTAACATAAATCGACAGCTGCCGGCTACAACTCAAACAATTGGACAATTAAAAGTGGACGTGCTCAGAAACAGACTGCTCGAAATCAATCCTGATGCACAAATCATAGCTATCCCGGAAATTTATAGCAAAGAGTCTTCTGATTCTTTTAAACTGGAGACTTACGATTATATTGTGGATGCCATAGACAGCCTGCAACATAAGGCTAATTTACTAGTGGAAGCTAGCAAAACTGATGCTACGGTTTTTTCATCAATGGGAGCGGCATTGAAAACTGACCCACAACAAATTAGGGTTGCTGAATTCTGGAAAGTAAAAGGGTGCCCACTAGGGACTGCTCTACGACAGACTTTTCGCAAAAATGAATCGCCTCACAAAAAAATTATGTGTGTCTATAGCGAAGAAAAAAACACAAACAAGGGCTTTGAAGATGTAAAGGAAAATATTGATGAAATGGGTAGCTTCAAAAAATCTACTATCAATGGTACATTAGTGCACATAACAGCAATTTTTGGTTTCACGCTCTCGGGCTTGGTAGTTCAACATGCTGCTGATAATATATAATACAAGCAGTCATATTCTTGGAATATCATCTGCCTGCATGTATTTTTAAATGTCTTTTTATTTTATTCTGTCAAACCCAAGTCCGTAAACTCCTATAACGGATGCTTGTGAAATAAAAGCTTGCTCATCAATCGATTTGACAATGCGGAAAACAGTATTGGACTCACTCTTTTTTGTCATAATCATCAACACTTTTTGGGATTGTTTAGTATAAAAACCTGAACCTTCCAAAACAGTGCATCCTCTATGCAATTGAATCCCAATCTGAGAGGCTATCTCTTCATGATGTTTTGAAACAATGAGGAACTGAACTGATTGCCTGATTCCATTAAGCACCCAGTCAACACAAGTGGACATAACTGCTATAATAATGATACCCAACACAATAGTCTCAATACTTCGGAAAATAATATATGACGATGCAACAATAACCAGATCGACAATAAGCATAGTCCTGCCTGGAGTAACATTCCTAAACTTGTTGATTATCAACACTATTATATCGGTTCCACCTGTACTTCCATTAACAGACATAACTAACCCGATTCCTGTTCCACCAATAAGTGATCCTATCAAACCGGCCATCAGTGGCTCATTCATCATTATCGGTGTCCAATTGAAAGACTCAAACAGGGCAAGGAATCCCGAAAGGGATACTACGCCGACAATAGTTTTTATCAAAAAGTCGCCACCCAATATCTTAAACGATACAAGCAAAAGCACACTGTTCAATAACAATACAGATAGTGATACTGGAATTTCGAATGCATAATTAAGAAGGACTCCAACTCCTGTAAGTCCTCCCAACACAAACTCGTGGGGTATAATAAATTGTGTTACCCCTAACGAATAGGTGAAAGTTCCGAGCAATATAGTCAGATAGTCTTTCCAGTAAAACTTCTTAAAAGTGACTTGCTTTTGCAATACCATATTAGATTACAATATTTACTACTTTTTTTGGAACAATGATAATTTTCTTTGGAGTTTTGCCTTCAAGCCATTTCTGAGAACTTGCATGCGCCAACACTGAGCTTTCTATTTCTTCTTTTGTGACATCTGCTGCAAATTCTAATACAAATCTTGATTTCCCGTTGAATGAGATTGAATAGGGAAATACATTTTCTTTCAAATAGTCTTCGTTATAATTGATCCATTTTGCATCACAAACAGATGTACTGTGACCTAACTTATGCCATAATTCTTCTGAAATATGGGGTGCAAATGGCGCAAGACATACCAACAAATCGCTTAATATCTGTCTGTTATTACACTTTAATGTGCTTAAATCATTCACACATATCATGAAAGCTGATACGGATGTGTTGAACGAGAAGTTCTCTATGTCAAAAGATATTTTCTTGATGAGCTTGTGCAATACTTTGAGCTCGTCAGGAGAGGGCTCGCTGTCTGATACCGTTAATGTGTCATTCGTATAAAACAGATTCCAGAACTTGCGCAAAAAACGGTGAACTCCGTCTATTCCGTTTGTATCCCAGGGCTTCGACTGCTCAAGTGGGCCCAAAAACATTTCGTATAATCGTAATGTGTCTGCACCGTATTTCTCAACAATATCATCTGGATTCACTACATTGAACATCGACTTGGACATCTTTTCAATAGCCCATCCACAGATATATTTACCGTCTTCAAATATAAACTCGGCTGTTTTATACTCGGGATTCCAATTGCGAAATGCTTCTGTATCAAGAATATCATTATGTACAATGTTCACATCAACATGGATAGGGGTAACATCGTACTGATCTTTCAAGTTTAACGATACAAAGGTGTTTGTGTTCTTGATGCGGTAAACAAAGTTACTGCGACCTTGTATCATGCCTTGATTTACTAATTTCTTGAATGGTTCTTCTTCACAGGATACGCCTAAATCAAACAAGAATTTATTCCAGAAACGACTATAGACTAAGTGACCTGTTGCATGCTCTGTCCCACCAATATATAAATCAACATTACGCCAATATGCATCGGCTTCAACGGAAACTAATGCTTCTTCGTTATGAGGATCCATATATCGTAAATAGTATGCTGATGATCCGGCAAATCCGGGCATAGTATTAAGTTCCAAAGGATAGCCTTCTTCGGTAGTCCAGTTCTTGGCTCGTCCTAATGGGGGTTCTCCGGTTTCTGTTGGTAAAAACTTATCTACTTCGGGTAATTCAAGGGGCAACTTGTCTTCACTCAAAGTATAGGGCATTTCGTCTTTATAATAGACAGGGAATGGTTCTCCCCAATATCTTTGGCGACTAAATATGGCATCGCGTAAACGATAGTTTATTTTTCTATATCCTACTCCTCTCTTTTCTACTTCATTGATAGCTGAGGGTATGGCATCTTTGACTGTTAATCCGTTCAAAAAATCAGAATTCATCATGATTCCTTCTTTGGCATCAAAACTTTCTTCGGATACATCACATCCTTCAATCAAAGGAATGATGGGTAACGAAAAATGTTTGGCAAAGGAATAGTCGCGACTGTCATGAGCGGGTACGGCCATGATTGCTCCTGTACCATAACCGGCTAACACGTAATCTGATATCCAGATAGGAAGGGGCTTACCAGTAAACGGATGAATGGCGTATGAACCGGAAAATACTCCGGTAACTGATTTATCGGAGATGCGTTCGCGCTCGGTCTTCTTTTTGGTTTTCTCTATATATTCCGCAACGGCTTCTTGCTGTTCGGTAGTGGTCATCTGATCTACTAACTCACTCTCTGGTGCCAAAACCATAAATGTTACGCCAAATATAGTGTCTGCACGGGTGGTGAAGATGTCAAAATCGAATCCATTCTGGGTACTGAAATGCATAACGGCGCCCTCGGAACGACCAATCCAATTGCGTTGGGTCTCTTTCAAAGAATCTGTCCAGTCTATCTTGTCCAATCCTTCTAAAAGTCGCTCTGCGTATGCAGAAACACGCAAACACCATTGACGCATCTTTTTCTGCTCAACGGGATAACCGCCTCGTATCGAAAGTCCTTCACTTACTTCATCATTCGCAAGCACGGTGCCGAGTTGAGCACACCAATTTACTATCGTATCACCTAAATAGGCTATGCGATAGTTCATCAATATTTCTTGCTGCTCTTTTTCTGTTTTACTATTCCATTCTTCGGCTGTAAAATCCATTGGCTTAGTACAGGCAACATCCATTCCTTCAGTGCCTTGAGAAGAAAGCACTTCTACAAGTTCTGAAATTGGACGAGCTTGCTTTGCTTGATTGCAATAGTAAGAATGAAACATCTGGATAAAGGCCCATTGGGTCCATTTGTAATACTCTGGATCACAGGTCCTAACTTCACGACTCCAATCGAACGAGAATCCTATTTTATCTAATTGCTCGCGATAACGTGCTATGTTCTTTTGTGTGGTTACAGCTGGATGCTGACCGGTTTGAATAGCATACTGCTCGGCAGGAAGACCGTATGCGTCGTATCCCATTGGATGCAACACATTAAAGCCTTGCAGACGTTTGTATCTTGAAAATATATCTGATGCTATATATCCGAGTGGATGCCCAACATGCAAACCTGCACCGGATGGATATGGAAACATATCCAACACATAAAATTTAGGTTTTTGTGGGTCGATCTCTGTCTTGTATGTTTTATTATCAACCCAATATTGTTGCCACCGTTTTTCTATTTCCCTAAAATTGTATTCCATTTTGCATAATTTAAAACGGTGCAAAGGTAATGAATTTATCTATAATTGACAATTGCTATTCGACTGTCATTAAGCTTGTACTCAACAGTTTTTACTCTTCATACATTTTATCAATTATATCGGCATATTTTTCTGCAACTACTTTACGTTTTAACTTGAGGGTGTTGGTAAGTTCCCCTGAATCAATAGTAAAAGGATTGGGCAATAATGCAAAGCGCTTAATCTTTTCGTATGACGAAAAGGATGCCTGACGCAATTCAATCCTACCATAGAGGAATGAGTTGATTTCGGGATTGGAAATTAACTCTTCACGACTGCTGAATGGGATATTATTATCTTTGGCATATTGTTCCAACGCTTTATAATCGGGAACAATAAGGGCGCTGGCAAACTTACGCTGATCGGCAATCACAGCTAATTGATCAATATATTTGTCTTCACTTAATGCCATCTCAATCATTTGAGGTGCAATATATTTGCCATTGGATGTCTTGAACAAATCTTTGATTCGCTCGGTCATTACAAGGGTGTTGCCTTCATTCAAATAACCGGCATCGCCTGTCCTAAAAAAACCGTCTTCTGTAAATACTTTTGCAGTCTCTTCGGGCTTATTGTAATAGCCTTTGGTCACGGTTCCGCCTTTTACTAATATTTCATTGCCTTCTCCAATTTTTACATCTACTTCTGGCATTACTTTGCCTACGGAGCCTAAACGAAATCCGTAATATGGAAAACAACTTACAGTAGCGGTTGTTTCGGTGAGTCCATAACCGTACATTATATGAATATCTATTGATTGAAGAAATTCGTTGATATTATTTGATAATGGGGCGCCGGCACATGGAAAAAAATTGCCTTTGTCTATGCCTACGGCTTTTTTTACTATACTGTAAACGGTCTTTTTGTATATATGATACTTCAAAGAGTTTCCAAATGGGGGCTTCTTTCCTTCATTCTTGTATTCTAAATTGTGCTTGTGACCGGTTTTATAGGCATCGTTAAACAACCACTTCATTAAGCCTTCGGCGGAATCTATTTTTTCTTTTATTCCGGCATAGACTTTTTCCCAAAATCTGGGAACGGAACTCATTATGGTGGGGTGGACTTGCTTCAACATATCCTGAATCTTTGTCGGATCTTGATTTATCGCTACTGTCATGCCTTTATGAATACAGTAATAGGTCCAGGCTTTTTCAAAAATATGGGTCAATGGCAAAAAACACATCGATACGTCTTTATCGGAACATCGTGTCAAACGGATATCGTGAATCTTCATCGCTGACAAATAATTGGAATGGGTCAGCATAACGCCTTTCGACTCGCCGGTGGTACCACTGGTATAAATAATGGTGGCTAAATCGGTATCTCGTAATTGCTTTAAACGAACATTTACAACGGCAATAGCATTGGAGTTCTCACCGCTGACAATAAAGTCGTCGAAATAAATGGAGGTTGTATCATCTGATTTTATTACGACTTTCCTATCAAAAATGATCATCTTCTCAAGCACGTTGCTCTCTTTTTGAACCAAATAACCATTGTTATACTGAAACTGCTCGCCTACAAATATATATTTCAATTTTGCATCATCCACAATGTATTCTACTTGCGAGGGTGACGAAGTTGCATATAATGGCACCATAACGGCTCTGTTTGCATAAGCTCCAAAATCTGTGTATAAATATTGGGGCATATTTTGAGAATATATGCCAATATTATCGCCGGGCTTAATGCCTATTTCTGACATAGCTCGGGCTGCCATCATTACTTTTTGGGAAAACTCTGTCCAAGAAATATTACTCCACCTCCCTGATTCATCAGGAAACTTGAATGCGGTTTTGTTTTGATATTTTTTTGCTTGTTCGTGAACAAGTAAACCAAGATGATGATATGCCATTTTAATTGAGTTTTGAGGAATAATAATAGTTAGCTGCAAACAAAAGTAATCTATTTTCTCTATTTTGCATGATTCTCTACCGCTTTTCATTTGATTTTACATTTCTATCTGAATTCATTTTCAATAATTAACCACCCTTAACGCGTTAAAGTAACAACAAATAAAACTTTGCAATTAACTTTGTTACCGAAATGAAGTGCCACACAACAATATTGGTTCTGTTGATGCTCATGCTCATAAATGCAACGTGTTTTGCCCAAGCTCAACATTCCCCGGTTACAAATAATGTGACGGGTAAAACAATTGTGCCTAATCCACAGAATGTTTATCCGGCTACTATCATCGATGGAGATACAGTGGCAATGGTTTATTATGGGAATTACATAAAATTCCCGCCTGCAAATTTCCTGACTACAAGAGAACAAAGCTATTATAGCAAACTTGTAAGGGATGTAAAAAAGACTTTACCATACGCAAAGGAAATATCTGCAATCTTACTGGAGACTTACGAATATATTGAAACACTACCGGATGATAAGGCGCGACAAAAACATCTTAACCTGATGAAAGAGCATCTTATAGAGGTATATACTCCTAAAATGAAGAAGTTGACTAAATCGCAAGGGCAATTGTTGATTAAACTGGTCGACAGGGAAACAAACTCTACTTCTTACGACATAATAGAAGCGGTATTGGGTAGTTTCACGGCGTGGACGGCTAATGTCTTTGCTGGGGTTTTTGGAAATACACTCAAGGCGGAATATGATCCTAATGGCGAAGACCAATTGACGGAACGCGTTGTTCTTCTGGTTGAACAGGGGTATCTGTAATCTGACCTTTTCATTCTCTTAATTGTGTACCTCCCTTTCTTTTATAATTTTATTACTGTCGAATAAACACTCAACGTTAACCAAAGTTAAAGTAGCTAAATATCCAACTTTTCATGCAACGTTTTCTATTTTTCTGTATCTACTAAATAAATATTAATTCTGATAAATTTTATTACGTATATGAAAAAACAGTTATTTTTAATAGGGTTACCTCTTTTGATTATTTTATTTTCTGCATTTTCGTGTGATGATCGCAACGACAATTCATTAGGGGATTTTCAAATAAGAATCGCTACAGTTGTAAGCGAAAATGACAATAAGTATTCTTTGATTTTAGACAGTGGTATAAAATTAATACCAAAAAACACTGAAATTGGATATAAACCTGTCGATGGACAACGAGTTTTCATAAACTTTACTATTCTTGGAGATGATGATGAAGGGTACATTTACTTTATAAGAATTAATGATATCTGGAATATTCTTACGAAAAATACTATCATTCTAAATGAAAATAATGCGGATAGTATTGGAAACGATCCGGTGGCAATAGAAGATATATGGATCGGAAGCGATTATCTTAATGTGGACTTCTTGTTCAATTATGGGGGAATCAGACCTCATGCTATAAATTTAGTGGAGAACAAAATGGCTTCACAGATTGATGACGGAAAAGTATACTTGGAATTTAGACATAATTCATACTTTAGTGGGTCTTCACAATTGTATAACGGACTGGTTTGCTTTAACCTGAAACCGTATCGAAAAAATGACGCGGACTCAGTAGCAATTTCTGTAAAAGTACAGGAATGGGGTGGCTCAAGAACTTATAATATGACATATAAATATAATGATGCTGCACTTCAAAATGCTGTTACAAAAACAACAATCCCGAATGTCTCATCAAATGAATACTATTAAAAAAAACCAAACACTTTAATTAGTTCTATTTCTTATATGACTTTTTGATTTTCCACAATCGGAAGCCTTCTGTGAAGATAGCTTCCGATTTTTTTATTGTTGACTTATACCTTAATAACCTAAATTACATGTTTTTAAATATAAGTTTATAATTAATATAGAAACTGGCTGTCTTTATATTCCAATTTAGACTCGATAAAGGTCTTAAATTGCTCAAATTTATCAGTATATAAATCGTTGTTTTCAAAAACGAGTAAAGGAGTTTTTAAATTATCTCTATGTAGCAATAACAAATAATTTTTATAGGTAGTATAGCCTCCGAACATGCTCCAGGCATATTGGAAGTGTTTTTCGTTGTCCCAATACTTTAAAGAATCTTCCGAAAGTTCATATATGCAATTCATCTTTTCTTTTTCGTATCGGTCGGCTATTGCACCGATAAGTTTATCTTGTTTTATCTGCGATGATTTTCGCCAGATGAACAGAAGCAAAACAAGGAACGCATAGAATGCAGCTAAAATCAGAAAAAAATAATCGGACATATCGTTAAGATAAAATAATATGCCGCTAATTAAAAAAATAACTGCGAATGTAGATGTACCTTTGAGCGTGCGTTTGTTCTTTTTCCACAACAATTGCCAAATGAGTTTCTGTTCCCTTTTAAAAGTTTCTTTGTCGTAAGAAAATTCTATCCGTAAGTTTTCCATATTATACGATTCATTTGATACCAATTTTATTTATATATCTGGTCGCTTATCAATGTTTTGGTAAATTTTCTTACAAATATAGTATAGTGAAATATATGTTCAAAATATATTCCCGCCTATAAATCAGTTATACCCCCGAAGAACAAAAATACCCCGTGTGTGAAAAAGGGTGTAGGGGGGGGGAGGGTTTGCATGAGAATCGCTATTTTTTTAAAATAATGCTCCCCTTTGCATATTTTTATGTAGATCATGATTTAAGACAATAATAAAGGCAGCTGATCCTCTTGATTTAACTGCCTTTTTTTAAAATGCTTTTATAAAGGAATAAGACTATTCAACTTTCTCCCAACTTTCCGTGTTTTGAATTTTTCGTTCATTATCAAATTCGAGATATCCCGAAAAATTCAACATTTTTCCTTTTATTTCAACATTATAAATTCCTTTCTTTCAATCAAGATTCTAAACGAAGCCAGAAATATTTAACTTCCTTTAATCTCCCTTAACATCCTTCACCTCCCACGCAGCTCCGATGCAACTCCGACCATGGTCTTACTCAACCATCAGCAAAAACCGAAAAAAAAGTTAACAATAATTAACCATCACGACAGTTAATCGATCAGAGTCACCGTATTCATCTTCGGATTTTCAAACTCATCGGGAGCTGTTTTTTGCGCTGTCACGGTTATTGAACTGAAATCTTGCACAAAGTGGGTGAACATGGTCTCACTATGGTTTGTTTGTAGCAAATGTTCTTTTTGTGCAATTTATTATGTAAAAATGTGTCTCATTGTTGTTTAATTAGAATTCTCTCTTCAATGGCTATCTAATTGTCATAAGTACACTTAACACATAAAATGCAATCGTTTGCACTGGGTAATAGTGCGATTAACAGATTTTTTGCTTATATTGCAATGTTTAAAATCTAATTTTGTATGGAAGAGTAAATAAATAGTACTGAATGAAAGGCTTTTAATCTTTTAATATGGTACGGGATTATTTAAATCTGAACTAAAGGAGAAATTATAATTAATCAGTTAATCTAATTAGCAAATGTATTTAAAATCAAAATCAAGCATGAATGCTTTCCTGATAACATTGTTGTCGGGACTGCTATGGATTATGTCGGCTAGCGCCCAAACGGGTTCGCCGATAGATGTGCGTGGTACTGTAAAGGATATTGCCGGCGACCCAATAATCGGCGTCAATGTTTTATTGCAGGGAACAACTACAGGTACAGTTACCGATTATGATGGTAACTTTATATTGAAGGCTCCCTCAAACGGGGTGCTGGAATTGAGTTACATAGGGTATAAGTCGCAAAATGTTCAAATCAACAACCAAACTTTCATCCAAATAGTATTGGAAGAGGATACTGAAATTTTGGAAGAATTGGTGGTAATTGGCTATGGTACAGTTAAAAAGGATGATGCTACAGGATCTGTTGTTGCAGTAGATGCAACAAAAATAAACAGAGGCTTGGCTACTTCTCCTTCTGATCTGTTGGCTGGACAGGTGGCTGGATTGAGCGTGATCTCTGCTGGTGGAGCTCCGGGGTCTTCTGCAAATATTCGTATTCGTGGAGGTTCTTCAATGTCGGCAAGTAATGATCCTTTGATCGTAATCGATGGCGTACCGGTGGATAATACTTCTGGAGTAAGCGGAATGTCTAACCCTCTAAGCACTATAAACTCTAATGATATTGAAACATTTACTGTGCTCAAAGATGCTTCGGCTACGGCTATTTACGGTTCACGTGCTTCTAATGGGGTAATTATTATTACAACCAAAAAGGGACAAATGGGAAAGATGAAATTGGCTTATAATGGTAACTTCTCAGTAAGCTCAAGAACTGGATCGGTCGACGTAATGGACGCTCCTACTTTTAGAAATTATGTTATCAACTCATTTGGCGAAGATAGCCAACAGGCAGCTGCATTGGGTAACACGGTAACAAATTGGCAGAATCAAATTTTTAGAGTGTCTGCAAGTACCGACCATAACCTAAGTGCTTCTGGTAGCGTGGGAAAAATTCTTCCTTATCGCGTATCGGCAGGATATACAAACGAAAATGGTATCCTTAAAACATCAAATCTGGAAAGATTCACAGGAAGCGTAAATCTTAATCCTTCTTTCTTCGATAATCAGCTAAAAGTGCAATTGAACGCAAAAGGTATGTACATCACTAACCGCTTTGCTGATCAGGGGGCAATCAACTCGGCAACGCAATTTGACCCGACAATGCCTGTGTATTCACAAACTGATTCTCCTTACGGAAATGGATATCACATGACGCTCCGACCAGCAGGAACTCCAATCGATATCGCATTGGCTAACCCTCTGGCAATACTGGAACAGAAACACGACAATTCAAAAGTATATAGAAGCATTGGAAATCTTCAACTTGACTACCTTCTACCTTTCCTCGAAGGACTTAGAGCTAACCTCAACATGGGTTATGATATTTCTAAGAGTAATGGGGATGTGATTATTGAAGATAACTCACCAATGACCTACACTTGGGGAAACTACAAATCTGGATGGGGAGAAAACTCTACTTACAGCCAAAATAAAAGAAATACGTTATTAGATTTTTATCTGAATTACAACAAAGAGGTTGGTGTTAACCGATTTGACCTGATGGGTGGCTATTCTTGGCAACATTTCTACAACAAAACAGAAAATACTTATCCATACTCGGCTGCAAAGGCTACTGAAACTGGTAATATGTTTTATAAAGATGGTAACGAATACGCGTCGGAAAGCTACGTAATCTCTTTCTTCGGACGTTTTAACTACTCTCTTCTGGATCGATATCTGCTCACTCTAACGCTTCGTAACGACGGTTCTTCTCGATTCAGCCCGGACAACAAATGGGGACTTTTCCCATCGGCTGCATTCGCATGGAAAATTATTAATGAACCTTTCATGGCGGGTGCTGAAAACGTAATGTCCGACCTGAAACTGAGACTGGGTTATGGTGTTACCGGACAACAGAACTTGGGCAGTGGCGACTATCCTTGGATGGGACGTTACAGCTATAGTCAGGCTGGGGCTAATTATTTCTTCGGCGACCAAATGGTACCGCTAATTCGACCATTGGCTTATGATCAGAATCTTAAATGGGAAGAAACAGCTACATATAACGCTGGACTTGATTATGGCTTCCTTAATAATCGAATCAATGGGGCTGTTGATGTTTATTATCGCAAAACTACCGACTTGCTCAATACTGTTGGAATTGCTGCTGGAACAAATTTCAGTAACCAATTACTTACAAATGTAGGCGAACTTGAGAACAAAGGTATTGAATTTACAATCACCGGCAGACCGATTGTAAGCAGGGACTGGAACTGGAACCTGAGCTACAACGTTACGTATAATCAGAACCGTATCACTAAACTGACTATCAATGACGACCCAAGTTATGTGGGTGTTCGTTTTGGTGGAATCGATGGTGGAACGGGAAACAATATTGCTATACATAGCGTAAACTACCCGGCTAACTCATTCTATGTGTACGAGCAGGTATATAACCAGGCTGGCAAACCACTTGATGGTGTTTATGTAGATCAAAATGCTGATGGAGCAATCAACGAACAAGATCTTATTGTTTATAAAAACTCTGCACCGGATGTATTCATGGGCTTTTCTTCACAATTATCCTATAAAAGGATTGATTTCAATTTCTCTTTAAGGGCTAATATTGGTAATTATGCTTATAACAATATTCAATCTAATCGCGAATCAAAGAATACAACTTATGACCCGTCTGGTTGGCTAAAGAATAGAGTAAATAGCGCTACATATACTAATTTTGATGCAGTACAATATCAATCAAGCTATTATATTCAAAACGCTTCATTCGTAAAAATGGACAACATCTCTTTAGGGTATAATTTTACTCATATCCTAAAAAATAATCAATCTGGAAGAATCCATTTTACTGTACAAAATCCGTTTGTTATTACCAAATATGCTGGACTTGATCCCGAATTTACCAATAATGGTATTGACAATAATATCTATCCGCACCCACGAGTTTTCATCTTGGGACTTAATTTAAATTTTTAATACTTGATAATTATGAAGACAGTTAAAACATATACAGTTTTATTTATCGTCGCATTCAGCTTGTTGGTCACCGGACTCACTTCCTGCCTCGACGATTTGAATACTATTCCTCTCGACCCGGAGGAACTGGTCTCGGATGTAGTTTTCGGAGATGAAATAGGTCCATACCAAGAACTGTTGGCCAAAATCTATGCAGGTATGGCCATCAGCGGTAACAGTGGTGGTGATGGCGATCCCGATGTTGCTGGTGTGGATGGCGGCAGCCAGGCATCTTTCCTTAGAGGTCTGTGGAATCTTCAACAATTACCTACCGACGAAGCACTCTGTGCATGGAATGATGTGGGTATCCCTGACCTGAATTACATTACATGGACTTCAAGTAATGTTTTCATTAAAGGATTTTATTATCGTCTGTACTACCAGATAAATCTTGCAAATGCTCTACTCAGAGAAACTACCGAAGATAAACTAACTTCAAGAGGGGTAAGCCAATCTGATCAAGATAAAATAAAAAGCTATCGTGCCGAAGCTCGTTTCTTGCGTGCACTTTCTTACTATTATCTTCTGGATATGTTTAGAAATGTTCCTTTCGTGAACGAAGATAGCCCGGTTGGAAGCACTCTGCCTCCACAAATTATGGCTGCAGATCTTTTTGACTATATCGAAAAAGAACTCATTGAATGTGAACCTGACATGCTTGACCCAATCGTTGGTTACGATACATCAAACTACGGACGCGCACATAAAGCAGCCAACTGGTCACTTCTCTCACGTTTATATCTGAATGCTGAAATCTACACAGGACAACAAAAATATACCGAGAGTATCACTTATAGTAAAAAAGTTCTTACTCAAAGCTATCAACTTGATCCTGTTTACGCTAATGTCTTTAAGGCTGATAATCACAAATCACCTGAAATGATTTTCCCTATCCGTTACGAAGGTGAAGATACACAAACTTGGGGTGGAATGACATTCTTATTAAGTAGCACAGAACCTTCCGACTTGCAAGCTGAAGTGAATGCTGTTGGCGCATGGCAAGGTAACCGCGCTACAAGTGCGATACTAAAGACTTTTGAAAGGGAATATCAACATCAAACAGATAACCGTTTCTCAATGGTTCGTATCGACAAAACAAAGAATTATGAAATTACTGATCCTTCTCTTTTCACCGACAATGGAATTCCAGTGGTTAAATTCTACAATAGAAACAGTGATGGAACCTTGCCTCCAAGCAATATTGCATTTACTGATTTTCCTCTCTTCAGATTGGGAGAAATCTATCTTAATTATGCCGAAGCAGTATTAAGAGGTGGTACCGGAGGTGATGCTGCAACAGCGTTACAACTTGTGAACAATCTGCGTAAACGCGGATATACCGATGATACTGCTGCAACAATTATAGCGGGTGAACTTACATTAAATTATATATTGGACGAAAGAGGACGTGAGTTTTTCTATGAAGCTCAGCGTCGTACAGATCTAATTCGTTTTGGAAAGCTTACGGGATCTTCATATCTCTGGCCTTGGAAAGGAAATGTAGCAGAAGGTAAATCAGTTGCTGAACATTTTAATGTATTCCCTATTCCTGCTGACGATATGGGTGCAAATGAGAATCTTAAGCAAAATACGGGATATTGATTGGTCATTAATGAATTATTAAACAAGAAATGATGATGAAAACATATAAAATCATAGTATTACTAGCCTTTCTGGGACTCTTATGGTCGTGCCAGGAAGATGAGAAAGTTGTACTGCAGCAACCGGACAGTTTTGTTCTAAATGTACCAAAATATGCATCTGGTATTTACGACTTGAAAAATACGGAAACTATCGAGTTTACAACCTCTCAACCAAATTATGGGTTTACGGCTGCAGCAAATTACAGCGTGGAAGTTTCACTTAATCAAGACTTTTCTGAAGCAGTGAGTCTTCCGGGAACTTATACTACTGCAAAATTTAATATCAATGCTGCCGATCTGGCTTTAGCACTGGTTGGTATGCTTGGCATCACAGATGAAAATGATTATCCTACTGAACCACATCCACTATATGTGCGACTTTCTTCTGAACTTAATGCAAAGCATGATGGAGCAGTAAAATCAAACATTATTACTCTTCCTAAGGTCAAAGGTTATTTCGCACTCGATCCGATGGTTATGCCGGAAAACATGTACATCATTGGTAACGTTGCTGGTAACTGGAGTTGGGACGGAGCTACAAAGATGGTACCGGTATGGGGAACCCCGGGAAAATTCTGGGCAATTCAATATCTAGGAAAGACTGACGGAGGCGATAATGCTCAAATCAAGTTTAACTCTGCAAAAGCATGGGACGGCAATGAGTTTGGTTATGCAAATACTGAAATAAATGTAAATGGTACAGCTGATCCTGCTACATCTGATGCAGGAGGAAATATCGGCATTGGTAATCCAGGTTGGTATATCGTGGTTGTGACAACTACAATAAATGGACGATCCTATGAATATGCAGTAGATTTCTACCCACCAAATGTACAACTACAAGGACAAACTGCAGGTGGTAACTGGGATACATCTGATGAGAAATATCGCTTTACTGTACCAGCTCTCTCTATAGGTGCAGATGCCTCATTTGTATCTCCCGCATTCACAAATACAGGAGAAGTTCGCGCTAGCATCAAGCTTCCTGGACATGAGTGGTGGCACACTGAATTCCTGGTATTCGATGGAATATTTGTTCCACGCGGAGCTGGCGGTGACCAAGATCGAATAACAGGAAATGCTGGACAAAAACTGTATATAAACTTTACCAAAAATACCGGTAAAATAGAATAATTGCTCTAACCAGGAAACCTCTTTCAATAGAGAGAGGTTTCTTACATAAAAATATCACTATGAATCATAAAATATATCTTTTTGTAACGCTGCTCTTAGCTATACTATTCAGTGCATGTGATGATGTCTATGATCATGTATCCGCACCACCACAAGCATATGATCAAGAAGCAGCACAAACGGTAAATGGATTTACATTTACTTTGGGATCGGGACTTTCTTCCGCAGTAGTTTTAACAGAGGAGAATCTGGAGAATGAAACTAAGCTTGAGGCCATCAAAACAACTGCTACACCAGCTATGGCCGAAGGAGCAACAGTCAAGTTCATTGTAGAAGCTTCCAAAACAGCCGATTTCGCAACAACAATAGTATTACCTTCCGTTAGTAATCAAAGTATTGCTACCATTAGTGCTGTCGATTTAAACGAGGTTGTTAAGAGCCTTTATGGAAAAGCACCAAATGCAAGAACGATCCATTTACGTGCAACATACTATATAGTTGACGGCACCTCATCTACTCAGATGCCAGATCGAGTGACATTTAATCCTATAACCGTAACGCCAGTTGGTCCTGTTATTGAGACCGGGTATTATTTAATTGGTGATATAAATGGATGGAACATTGGAAATCTAAATGATTACAAATTCAACCACAGTGGTAAAGATGTATATGAAGATCCTTTCTTCACAATATTGGTTGAAAACGTTACAGGTTATTTCAAGATTGTACCAAAATCGAGTAAAGATGCAGCTTCTTGGGATGGTGTATTAGGTAATCCTATAGATGGAAATACTGAATTATCAGGTGACATCATTCTTAAAGATGCGCAAGCAATGCGTGTTACTGAGCCGGGATGGGTAAAAATCACCCTAAACATGATGGAGTATACCTATTCCATTGAAATTATCGGTGAAATGAACTTAACGCTCTATGTTCCTGGCGGTCACCAAGGATGGAGTCCTGCAACGGCCCCCACTCTATATAGTAGAAATTTAAACTTTATTTATGATGGATACGTGTACTTTAGCACCGCAGGAACTGAGTTCAAGTTTACCTCAAAACCTGGTTGGGATGGTATCAATTATGGAAATGGAGGTGACGGCACATTATCTACTGACGGAGGAGCCGGCAACCTAACTGTTAGTGAACCTGGTTATTACAAGTTAACTGCTGATCTCTCGGGATCACCTTACAAATATTCAACAGTCAAGACTGAATGGGGATTAATTGGTAACGCAACAACAGGTGGCTGGGACGCTTCCACTCCGATGAGCTTTGATCCTGCAACAGGATTATGGTCAGTTACAACATCACTATCAGCAGGCGAGATGAAATTCCGTGCCAATAATGGTTGGGATATCAATCTTGGTGGTGCTTTGAGTAATCTTGGTTACGGTGGTGATAATATACCAATATCAGAAGCAGGGGCATACAAAATCACCCTTGATCTATCAAACTCAAAGAGTTATAAGGCGACAATTGTAAAACAATAAACCATTAATCAAAAAAGCGCGGCCTAAAAACCGTGTTTTTTTGGCTATTATAGCTTAAAAAAGCATCGACGATGAAAAGAACAATCATAATCTGTTTATCTCTCATAATGATCTGCTTACTCTCATGTAATCAAGTAGAAGAAGAAAACAAGGTTGAAAGTTCTTTTGCTCATGGTGCAGATATCAGTTGGCTTCCACAGATGGAAGCCGGAGGTTACATCTTCTACAATGACAAAGGCGATGCCGAAGATTGTTTCAAGATACTCAAAGATCATGGTATCAATGCCGTACGTTTGCGCACATGGGTAAATCCATCAACTGATCCTCACAGTGGTCACTGTAGTGCCGAAGAAACAATTGCCTTAGCTCAACGTGCAAAAAACTGGGGAATGCGTGTAATGATCAATTTTCATTACAGCGATAGTTGGGCAGATCCCGGGAAACAGAACAAACCCAAAGACTGGGAAGGTCTCGACTTCAATCAATTGAAAAAAGCATTACATGAATATACCAAAGAAGTAATGAAAGGATTGAAGGATGCAGGTGTTACACCTGAATGGGTACAAATAGGAAATGAGATCCCTGCCGGGATGATTTATCCTGACGGGCACACCGACAACTGGTCACAGTTGGCAGAACTTATCAATGAAGGATATACTGCTGTTAAAGAAGTTAATCCCGATACAAAAGTAATACTTCATGTAGATCAGGGCAATAATAACGAACGATTTCGTTGGTGGTTTGACAATGCTTCGAAGTACAATGTAAAATATGATATCATTGGGATGTCCTTTTATCCCTATTGGTTAGAAGGAAAACCCGACTATAAAGAAATCATAAACGATCTTGGCTATAATCTGAAAGATATGACCGATCGTTATAAAAAAGAAGTAATGGTAGTAGAAGTGGGAGGTGAAGACAACAAACCTCAAAACACCTATGAAATGTTGCGTGCAGTTATTGAAAATGTAAAAGCCGTGCCAAATAATAATGGACTTGGCGTTTTTTATTGGGAGCCAGAGGGAGCCCGTTCGTGGAGTCATTATGCACTTAGTGCATGGGGTGATGACGGTCGCTCGACCAAAGCACTCGATGCTTTTATTGATTAAGATTACGAGTCTTGATTCGCATTATGATTCGTGCTTTCAAACAGTTATTGTGTGCATAAATGAAAACAATGTAAGACCTGATATTCAGTAGTTTTCGCACTAACATGTTACATGATATAATAACAAAACAGATAAAACAAAATGAAAAAACTAATTACACTCTTATTCTTTACATTACTATCAATATGGGTATTGCAAGCCCAGCAGATAAAAGTCGACCCTGCTTTCTGGTGGAGCGGAATGGAAGAAACAGAATTACAATTAATGATTCACAGCGAAAACATTGCCGATTACACACCTACCCTTTCGACACAAGATATTAAGATAAAAGAAGTAGTAAGACTATCAAGTCCGAATTACCAAATTATCTATTTAGATATAACAAATAGTAAACCCGAGAAATTTGACATATTGTTTACCAACGGTAAGAAAAAGATAACGTACAATTATGAGTTAAAAGCACGCGATCCAGAAAGAAAAAACATACAAGGATTCAGTTCATCCGACGTGTTATATCTGATAATGCCCGACCGATTTGCGAATGGCGATCCATCTAACGATGAAATAGTTATGAACATGCCTTATAAAGTCAACAGAGAAGACCCAAGTGCACGTCACGGTGGAGATTTGAAAGGGATATCCGATCACCTAGACTATCTATCCGATTTGGGAGTCACTGCAATCTGGTTGAATCCCGTATTGGAAAACGATATGGAAGGAGGATCATACCACGGTTATGCAACCACGAACTATTATCGAGTAGATCCACGTTTTGGAACAAACGAAGACTATGTTAACCTGATTAAGCAATCACATGATAAAGGAATGAAAGTCGTAATGGATATGATTTTCAACCATTGTGGCAGCGATCACCCCTGGATGAAAGACGTACCCTCGTCGGATTGGTTCAACAACCTCGATAAATATGTTCAAACTTCACATATGAAAGAAATGTATTTTGATCCATATGCATCAGAGTACGACAAGAAAAAGATGACCGACGGTTGGTTTGTTCCCACCATGCCCGACCTCAATCAGCGTAATCGTCATGTAGCTAAATACCTTATTCAGAACAGTATTTGGTGGATAGAATATACGGGCGTAGACGGTATCCGTCAGGACACCTATCCATACGCAGATTACGATATGATGATTGATTGGTGCGTGGCCATTAACAAAGAATATCCAGATTACAATATTGTTGGTGAAGCCTGGTTGAACAACACCATTGGGACAGCCTTCTGGCAGAAAGACAGCAAGTTGAACAACGGTAAAAACACCCAATTAAAATCAGTAATGGATTTCAAATTTATGGGATTAGCCCACACCGCATTCTTTGAAGAAACAGGAGAATGGAATGGCGGTCTTCATGGAGTTTGGGACCACATGACCTATGATTTTGTCTATCCAAACATCAATAATGTGTTGAGGTTTCTTGACAATCATGATACAGACAGATATTTAAAAGAATTTCCAAGTGACCTATCAGGTTGGAAACAAGGCATTACATTTCTTTTAACTATGCCCGGAACCCCTCAAATCTATTATGGAACAGAGCTATTGATGAATGGCAACAAAAGTAAAAACGATGGATATATCCGCATGGATGTTCCCGGAGGATGGCCCGGCGACAAAGTAAATCAGTTCACGCGTGACGGTCGCGATCCTCTTCAAAACGAAGCATTCGACTTTCTGAGCACACTGCTTAAATGGCGTCAGGGCAACGTTATTATTGCCAAGGGTAAGATGAAACATTATGTACTTCAAAAAGGCGTATATGTATTTGAACGATATTTAGGAGATAAAAGTGTGTTGGTAATCATGAATGGTCAATCAAAAGATGTAGAGATCAGTTTAGACAGATATGTCGAATCCATAAAAGGTAAGACCAGTGGTAATGACATCTTGACAAACAAACAGATAACATTAAACGATTCATTGAAACTAACGTCAAAACAAATGTTTATACTTGAATTGTAAACCACAAACTCAAACCATTGCAATGAAAAAAATATCCGAAGTAGTTATTCTCTTATTCATTCTTTTGACAGTAGGATGCAAATCCGATTTGCCAGAACCTCAACCCGAGCCAAAGCCCATTGAGATTAAAGAAGGATTAAACTATTCCAGTAAATCCCCAAATGCCGATTCGACTTTGACCATCACTTTTAAAGCAGCAAGCAGCTCACAGCTATTCGGTTATACCGGTGATGTTTATATTCATATAGGAGTTGTACAAGAAGGGACATGGATGTTTGTTCCTGCGGAATGGAATCAAAACCTTGCCAAGTGCAAGATGTTGAAAAAAGACACCAATGTATGGAGTATAACATTAACGCCAACTATCAGACAGTGGTTTAATTCCGGGACAACCCCAATCAACAAGATTGGCATAGTAATTCGCAGTTCAGACGGCACCAAGAAAGGCATTACAGACGACTCCTTTGTTACTGTCACCGATACAAAGTATAAGCCATTTGAACCAGCGGCGGTAAAAAACGCCCCCCTTCCGTCCGGAGTAAAAGAAGGCATTAATATCATTAACAACAATACAGTCACGATGGTATTATATGACAAAGACAAGTATGGTGGTCGCAAGAATTTTGCACATATAGTCGGCGACTTCAATAACTGGACTTTAAGTAACGATGACAAATCTCAAATGTGGCGAGATGACAATTTCGGTTGTTGGTGGATCACCATTACCGGACTTGATCCAACCAAAGAATATGCATTTCAATATTATGTCGGCACCCAAGGCGGCGAAACCATTCGATTAGCCGATGCTTATTCCAGGAAGATACTTGATCCGAGTAATGACAAATACATTCCGGCAAGCACATATAACGAAAATATGACATATCCCGCACAAGGAGCAGTCGGCATAGTATCAGTATTCAAAATTCAAGAAGACAATTATAACTGGAAAGTCCCTAATTTTCAAGCACCACAGGTCGACAATCTGATAATCTATGAATTGCTGTTTCGTGATTTCTCCAGTACCGGAGATATCAATGGCGCTATGTCGAAGTTAGACTATTTAGAATCACTGGGAGTAAACGCCATTGAGTTAATGCCCATTCAGGAATTTGACGGAAACGACAGTTGGGGTTACAATCCAGCATTCTATTTTGCTATGGACAAAGCATATGGAACTGACAAGATGTATAAAGACTTTATTGACGAATGTCACAGACGAGGCATTGCCATCATTCTTGATGTTGTTTACAATCATGCCACCGGTGCAAATCCATTTGCCAAGCTCTATTGGGATACAAGTAAGAACAAGACTTTGCCCAATAATCCATATTTCAATGTAGATGCGCCCCATCCATACAGTGTTTTCCATGATTTCAATCACGAATCACCGTTAGTTCGCAAGTTTGTGAAACGCAATCTTGAATTCCTATTAGAAGAGTATCATGTTGACGGATTCCGGTTTGACCTATCAAAAGGATTCACACAAAAAACAAGCACCGAATCCACTGCAAGTAATTATGACGCAAGCCGCATTGCCATTTTGAAAGATTATAAAGACGCCATTAAGTCCGTCAATCCTAATGCCCATGTCATTTTGGAACATTTTGCAGACGACGTGGAAGAAATAGAGTTAAGTAATTCAGGGATGATGGTATGGAGAAATGTAAATTGGTCATATTGTCAATCAGCGATGGGATACAGTAGCGAGTCCGATTTTTCTCGCACATATTACAAAACCTCATCACGGCCTGCGAACAGTTTGATAAGCTATATGGAAAGTCACGATGAAGAACGAGCATCCTTTAAGCAATCAGCTTATGGCATCGGCATTTTGAAAACCGATTTATCAGCCCGGATGTTACAATTAGGCACTAATGCAGCATTCTTTTTGACCGTTCCCGGTCCCAAGATGATTTGGCAATTTGGAGAACTAGGCTATGACATATCTATAGATGAAAACGGTCGCACCGGCAAGAAACCCGTCAAGTGGGAATATTACGACGTACCCCAGCGTAAACAATTGTATACCACCTATTCCAAGTTAAACAACTTGCGTAAATCCCATCCCGAGTTGTTCCTTTCTACGGCCAACATGACATGGAGTGTATTACCAAGTAACTGGGAACAAGGTCGTTTTCTTACTCTATCCTCATTTGGTAACAGTAAGCGAGTTGTAGTTATTGGTAATTTCAAGAACAATGAAATCACCACTACTGCCACTTTCCCAAGTACCGGAACATGGCAAAACGTAATGAATTCCGCTGATTCGTTGATAGTCACAACACCCAGCATGACTATTACCGTTCCAGCAAACAGCTTTAAGATATTCACAACATTCATACCTTGATAAATTCATGAGTTATTTATCTGAAGAAGGCTCGTCTTTAATAGACGGGCCTTCTTTTATTTTATCTGGATATTAAAATCGATATAAAACATTTGTGAACAATGATATTAGATTTAATTTTATTAATATATCTCGATATTTAAGTCGACATTCTCAGATTCAGTTTGTGAAATTGTGTAAATTTACTTTAATTATAGCTTAGTGTTCAATGGTAATATTGAGAGAATATAGTAGAAAAATGGTCGAAAACATATAAAACTTTAGTAAGACCATAGTGAGAGGTAGACGAGACCATTATTATTGGAGTTATGTTAGATTAAAAAAGGAGGAAATACAATGTTAATAAACCAAAATTATATATTACAATTTTGAACATGGTAATAAAAGATTATATTTGCACATGACATATATCTTCAAATAAAAGAAATAATCATCAAATCGATAAAATGTTCAAGAGAATTATCCCCCTCATTCTGTTAATTACGATACTGGGAGCCAGTAGTGAAAAGTCGTCAAACGTAATATCCTTCAATCAATTTGGCGGCAAAGCCAACAGCAAAGAAAACGCTTCAGTAGTCGCAGTAAGACTGATAGAATTTTTGCAATCGCGTGATGCCAGCACCCCATTAACAGTAAAATTTCCCAAAGGTCGTTATGATTTTTACGAAGACGGCGCCTTTGAAAAAGTCTATTATATTTCGAACCACGATCAGGTGAACCCTAAAAAAATTGGATTTGCCATTGAAGATCTCAGTAACATAACTATTGACGGTCAAGGTTCCGAGTTTGTTTTTCACGGTCGTATGATCCCGTTTGCATTACTCAACAGCAGTAATATCACCCTCAAGAATTTCTCTATCGACTATGAAGTACCCGCGCTTCGTCAATTAAATGTGTTAGAAGTCGACAAAGTCAACAATAAAGTTATTGTTGACATTTCCCCAAAGAACAACTATCGCGTTGACAATAATAAACTCATTCTTTTAGGCGAAACATACGAATTAGAGCCTGTTTCATCGATGGGATTTAGAGAAGACAAGCGTTTAACATATAAGCGAGGCGATTTGAGTTTCAACCCAAAAACCGTGAGTGAGATAGCCCCCAACAAATTCATTCTCAAGGATTGGTATCAAATAAACGAGACAACGCCAGGCGAGAGATTTGTATTAAGATCCTATTACCGTCCCACCCCAGGAGTATTTGTGAGCGAATGCCTCAACACCGTTTTGAAAAACGTGCAAGTTCATTATGCCGAAGGAATGGGATTGATAGCTCAGATGAGTGAAAACATTACGTTGGACCGATTCAGTGTATGTTTAAAAGGCAAAAAAGACCCCCGTTATTTCACCACCCAAGCCGACGCCACCCATTTTTCGGCATGTAAAGGCAAGATTATTTCCAAGAATGGACTCTATGAAAATATGGCCGATGACGCCATCAATGTCCACGGCACCTATTTACGAGTAACCCAAAGAGTAGACGATCACACCTTACGTGGAAAGTACATGCATAATCAAGCATGGGGATTTAAATGGGGAGAATCAGGAGACAACGTCCAATTTGTAGAATCCGAAAAGATGGAGTTAGTAGGAAATCACCACATCAACACTATCAAATCGATCAAAGCCATTGACAAGCCATCAGAATTTGGAGCAAAAGAGTTTGAGATAACTTTTGTTGATGCCCTCCCGGAGGTTATCTCTGAATCTGGAAAATTCGGAATAGAAAATCTAACGTGGACCCCAGAAGTCATCTTCTCAAACAACATCATTCGCAACAACCGTGCTCGTGGTGCTCTTTTCAGCACCCACAAACAAGTAATTTGTGAAAATAATGTATTTGATCATACCCATGGTACAGCCATTTTGTTATGCGGCGATTGCAATGGTTGGTATGAAACAGGCGCATGTAAGAATGTAATTATTCGTAACAACAAATTCATTAATGCCCTAACGGCCAATTATCAGTTTACAAATGCATTGATATCAATATATCCCGAAATTCCAAATCTGCAAGATCAACAAAAGTATTTCCATTCCGGGATTGTGATAGAAAATAACACATTTGATATGTTTGACCGTCCCATTCTATATGCGAAATCCACTGATGGGATCATGTTCAAAGAAAATAAGATCACCTATAATAATGATTTTAAGCCCTTTCATTGGAACACCCATCTGTTTCTATTTGAAAAAGTAGACAATGTATCAATAATCAATAATCGTTTTGGAAAAGAATTAGATAAAGAAACAGATATAAAAGTCACTTTATCATCATCAGAAGCCATCAGATTGAATAATAATAAATAAAACATATAAGAATGAGAGTTATTTTATTAGCAGCCCTTTGTTTTTTTATGATGAATTGTTGTACCGGAACCAGTTCAACACAAGATTTAACCCTGAGATACAATAAACCCGCGACAATATGGGAAGAGACCCTTCCTTTAGGAAACGGACGTATTGGTATGATGCCCGATGGAGGAATTGAAAAAGAGCATATTGTTTTGAACGATATTACCATGTGGTCAGGCAGTGAAGAAAATGCTTTGAATCCAGAAGCCTTAAAGTTTTTACCAGAAATTCAACAACTCTTGTTAGAAGGTAAAAATCAAGAAGCACAAAATGTGATGTACAAAAATTTCCGTTGTGCCGGTCAAGGTTCAGCATTCGGAAGCGGAAAAGATGCCCCCTACGGATGTTTTCAGATGCTGGGCGATTTGACTATCAACTATTTATATCCACACAACGACACAATCAGTGATTATCAGCGAGGTCTTTCTTTGAATGAAGCGATAGCATTTACCCATTTCAAAAAAGGCGGTACCAGTTACACACGAGAATATTTTGCCTCCCATTCGACTGATTTGTTGGTGATTCGTTTAACAACCGACAAAAAAAAGGGATTAAGTTTTGATGTCAATTTGAGTCGCCCCGAAAGAGCTACCGTTTCAGTAAAAGACAATATTTTATTAATGGAAGGTCAGCTGAACGACGGATACAACACAGAAAATGGTGTCCGTTATGTAACCAAACTACAGATAATCAGCAAAACAGGCAAACTTGACACAAGCGATAAAACATTATCACTCAGAGATGCAGATGAAGCGATAATATTGATATCTACATCTACCAATATGTTAGATAAAGACTATTCAGCAACCGTAGACAATCTAATGTCAAAAGCCGAGAAAAGTTCATACAAAACATTGAAGTCGTCCCACATATCCGACTATCAGAAAAAGTTCAAACGCGTCGAATTAAATTTAGGAGTTCAAGATAAAACCACCCCAACGAATGAAAGACTAAAGAACTTTCAACAAAATGACGACCCCTCATTTGCCGTATTATACTTTCAATTTGGTCGTTATTTAATGATCAGCGGTACAAACGAAAACAGTTTACCATTAAATTTGCAAGGACTTTGGGCAAATACCGTTCAGACACCATGGAATGGCGATTACCATTTGAATATCAACCTACAAATGAATTATTGGCCAGTCGAGGTATGTAACCTATCAGATTTGCATGAACCACTTATTGAATTCACAGAATCGTTGGTACCATCCGGCACTGCCACAGCCGAAACATATTATGGAGCGAAAGGTTGGATGGCCCATATGATGAGTAACCCATGGAAATTTACAGCACCCGGCGAGCATGCATCATGGGGATCAACTACTACCGGCGGAGCCTGGCTTTGCGAACATTTATGGGAGCATTATTCGTTTACCCAAGATAAAGAATATTTAAAGACCATCTATCCAACGATGAAAGAGGCAGCCGATTATTTTTTAACCAGCATGATAACAGAGCCAAAAAACGGCTGGTTAGTCACCGCCCCCTCATCATCACCCGAGAATGCTTTTTACATGCCAGGTACCAAAACAGCGGTGAATGTTTGTATGGGTCCGACTATGGATGTTCAAATCATCAATGAATTATTTACAAATGTATTATCAGCCGCCAACATTTTAGAAATTGAAGACGAGACCATTAATAGCATCAATGAAGCCCTGCCCAAACTACCACCAATGCAAATTAGTCCCAAGGGCTATTTACAAGAATGGTTAGAAGATTACGAAGAAGCTGAGCCCCAACATCGTCATGTTTCTCATTTATACGGATTATATCCATCCAACCAAATTTCTCCAAATAAAACACCCGAGTTAGCTGCTGCAGCGAGAGAAACTCTGAACAGAAGAGGTGACGGTGGCACCGGTTGGTCTCGAGCCTGGAAAATAAATTTCTGGTCGCGTCTTCAAGATGGAAACAGGGCATATAAATTGCTAAAAAGTCTTTTGGAGCCCGCTTTAGGCGATGACACCTCTATGTCCGGTCACGGAGGAGGAACCTATCCTAATCTGTTCTGTGCCCATCCCCCCTTTCAGATTGACGGCAATTTTGGGGGCACTTCCGGAATAGCAGAGATGCTTGTTCAAAGTCAGGATGGTTTTATTGAATTCCTTCCAGCCCTTCCGGATGTTTGGTCAACCGGAAATTTTAAAGGTTTGAAAGTCCGTGGTGGTGGAGAGGTAGATGCATTTTGGAAAAACAAGCACTTAAGCAAAGTCCATATCAAAGCGAGTGTTACAAATTCTTTCAAAATGAAGGTACCAAGTTATGCCACATCCGTTAAGCGTGATGGAAAAGCATTAAACATAGTTGATGGATTTATTGTAATGGAATTAAGATCAGGAGAAGAAGTGCAATTAGAAATATTATGAAATAAAAAATACGCATCGATATTATTATCGATGCGTATTCATTTTAAATCTATTTTCAATTATAAAATATCATAAGGCAACATAGACAAAGCATCAGACACTTTATCAACAGCATCTCGCATAGGTTTTGCCACCATAGATTTTATCATTGTATTAACGTCTGCTTTTACCGTCAGTCTCAATTTTGTATCCAGTTCCCCTTTACTAACCAGTTGCAACCACATGAACACTTCAAAAGGCAAGTCTTCCGATTTAAATTTGACCAATTTATTAGGTTCCCGTTCGACAACTACGAATTTAACATATCCAATTGGGTCAATTTTAAAAGAGCAACTATCAGCATCGAACATAAAATCCTTTATTTTTTCGGTAGGTATTTTATCTTTCAGCGATTCCAATTTACTCAAGTCAGACAATACCCTGTAAACATTCTCAACAGAATGAGGTATTGTTTTTATATCACTTACAAATTCGGTCATTTACTACTTTATTAATCTTTTTTTATATCCCACTTATCGGGATTCTTTCTCCAGTTTTGTAAAGTTTTGAGATCAGATTCAGCGATATAATCAATACGCAAAGCCTCATCAAGAATTGCATCATAATCGCTAAGAGTAGTTAGTTCAACGCGAGATTCTTTCAATGCTTCTTTTGCAATTGGAAAGCCATAAGTAAAAATTGCAACCATTCCTAGCACATCGCATCCATTGTTTCGTATTGCATCGACAGCTTTAAGGCTGCTGCCGCCTGTAGACACCAGGTCTTCGACCACAACCACCTTCTGTCTTGGTTTCAGATCGCCCTCAATAAGGTTTTCAAGTCCATGATCTTTTGGTGCAGATCTAACATACACGAAAGGCAATCCAAGAGCATCCGCAACGATAGCACCCGGTGCAATAGCTCCTGTTGCGACACCAGCAATAGCCTCTACTTGAGGATACTTCTCAAGAATTAAACGACAGAATTCTATTTTGATAAAGTTTCTTATTGCCGGATAAGACATTAATTTTCTATTATCACAATAAATTGGTGATTTCCAACCAGAAGCCCATGTGAACGGGTTAGCCGGTTGTAATTTTATAGCTTTTATTTGAAGCAGTTTTTCAGCAGTTAATTTTCTAATTATTTCCATTTTAGTTCATCTTTCAAGATTAAGTACAAAAGTAATACTTTAGACAAAAAAAAGCGACTATTTTAATGTTTAAATCTTTTAAAAAACTTCTCCTAACGTAGCAATACTTATTTTAACATTGTTACATTTTAAAATAGGAATTGAGCAAGCCTCTATTGTTGATCCAGTTGTAATTACATCATCGACCAACAGTACATGTTTGTTGGCAAACTCGTTTATGTTTCTCAACTCAAATATATCTTTAACATTTTCCCATCTTTGAGTTCTGCTTCTTTTTGTTTGAGTAGGGTTATATATTGATCGAATCAAGTTTGATGAAGAAACAGATATTTCTGTAACCTCAGACATTCCCCTTGCAATCAGTTCCGACTGATTATATCCTCTGATTTTTAGTCGTTTTGGATGTAATGGCACCGGTACTATCAAATCTATTGAAGAAATAAACTCACTACCAAGAATATCATTTGCAAACAATCGTCCGAGCATTATAGCTATTTCTTTTCTATTGTTGTATTTAAATTGATGTACCAATTTTTGCAGAATTCCATCTTTAGTATAAACACAAAAAGACGCAATTCTTTGAAAAGGGAATCGACCCGCCATAAGTTCTTCAGCTTTGTTTCCCGGTATTTTAAAATTATTAGTTTTTGGCAATTTGTACAGACATTCCAGACAAATACCATTTTCTGACACATTCAGTTTATTCCCACAAAAGCAACAACAATCAGGGAAAAAAAGATGCAAAAAATCGTGTAGAATTGAGTGAGGGGTCATTTTTTTTATTTTTTCATATTGCGCATCAGCTCCTCAATACATTTCAATGATTCCTCATATCCATAACCTCTGCCAGCAGCAAAACGGAGTAATTTTGTTTTAGTCTCCATTTCAGATTGAGAACTAATTGATTTAAGTTTATTTGTCAGCAACGGCATTAGAGATTGCGACCATTTATCATTTGGGATATCGTCAAAAGCAGACTTAATTAATTCTGCCGAAATATGTTTATTCCACAAAGCAGCCTCTATTTTTGCTTTTCCCCATTTGTTAAATCGGAATTTATCATGTACAAAGCTTTCGATAAATCTTTTATCGTCGATGTATTTTCCTTTCTTCAACAAAGCAATTATTCTATCTTCTGCCTCATCCTCCTCTATATTATATCTCCTAATTTTTATTCGAATGTCGTGTTCACAGCACTCTTTCATAGAACAAATACGTGCCATTCTGCAATAAGCCGTTTTCTCAGATATCTTTTTCTTTTCCATGTCACCAGTTTATCTGAGCTCTTATCATTCTGTCGTTTCCTGAAATATCTTTTCGAAGTTCAACATTGTGAAATCCTTTTTGGATGAGCATTTCGACCATTTCAATCCCTTTACTCCTATTTATTTCAAAGTACAGTTTCCCGTTAGAATTCAACCTTTTCAAAGCAATATCAGCGATACGTTCATAAAAAATCAAAGCATTATTATCCGGGACGAACAATGCTGTTTTCGGTTCAAAATCCAATACATTAGAATCCATATCATGTTTTTCACTTTCAGTCACATAAGGCGGATTACTAACTATAACATCAAATTTATCATCATTAAATGAATATTCCAACACATTTATTTGTTTGAAGGTTACGTTGACCATGTTTCTTTCAGCATTTTCTTGTGCAACATTTAGTGCACCAGCAGAAATATCCCATGCTTCGATATAAGATGAAGGGATCATTTTAGCAAGTGCCACTGCGATACAACCGCTTCCCGTTCCGATGTCAAGGATACGTTTTGTTTTATCGTCTTTTTCAGAAATTACCCATTCAACCAGTTCTTCTGTTTCGGGACGTGGAATCAACACATGTGAATTTACGTGAAAAGACAAGCCATAAAATCTTGTCTCTTCTAAAATATATTGAAGAGGTTCCTGATTTTTCAACCTTATGATAATATCGTCAAGTTTTTGTTTCTCAACATCAGATAAAATCGTAATTTTGCATGAGAACAAGTCACTTGGCGATATACCACACACTTCTTTCAGTACAAGACGTGTTATGGCTTTTATTTCATCATTGGGATAATATCCCGAAAGTTCACGAGAGAAATAAGTTGCTATGTATTCTGATTGATTCATTAGAACAAAGATAAATAAAATGACTGTCAACGAAAAATATATGTTTCGATGCCTTCAATTGGCAATAAAGGGCGAAGGATTTACAAAACCAAATCCGATGGTAGGAGCTGTTATAGTACACAACAATAACATAATCGGAGAAGGATTTCACAGACAATATGGCAAACCGCACGCAGAAGTGAATGCTATTGCATCAGTAAAGGACCCATCATTACTTTCTGAATCAACCCTTTATGTCTCCTTAGAACCTTGTTCACATTATGGAAAAACTCCACCATGCGCAGAACTTATTATTTCAAAACAGATTCCAAGAGTTGTGATAGCCTCAACAGATCCTAATCCAACTGTTGCAGGAAAAGGTATAGAGTTACTTAGAAATGCAGGAATTGAAGTTTCATGTGGAATTTTGGAAAAAGAAGGAAAAGAGCTTAATAGGATGTTCTTTGTGAATCAGTTATTAAACAGACCATATATTATTTTGAAATGGGCACAAAGTAAAGATGGATTCATTGATTTTGAACGACAAGATTCTGTAGTGAATCAACCTGCAAAGATTTCCAACATTATCACACAATGTTTTGTACACAAAGAACGAACATTGGTACAAGGGATTATGGTCGGCACAAATACTGTTATAAAAGACAATCCATTATTAACTGCCCGAAAATGGTGTGGCAATCATCCTGTCAGGATCACATTGGATAGGAACGGGAGAATTCCTCGCGAATCAAAGATATTTAATGATGATGCACCTACGATTGTGTTTACAGAAAAGGAGGATTATAATATCAAAAAAAAGTCAGTTACCATTGTAACTTTAGATTTTTCAAATGATGTTAATTTAAATATTTTGAGCTATCTTTATAAGCATAAAATCTATTCGTTAATGATTGAAGGTGGAACCTTTCTACTCAATTCTTTTATTGAAAGAGATTTATGGGATGAAGCATATGTTGAAGTTTCAGATATTGAATTTAATTCCGGTGTTAAAGCTCCATCTTTAAACTGGCAGAGTGGTATATCAAAAAGATATTCAAATTCTTTGCAATACCATTTAAAGAATAAAATAACTCAAAATTTTCTTTAAATATTCATTTTGCTTAGGTTTAAGTGAAAAATCTTTCTACTTTTGCACATCTTAAATACATTATACAATTATTTTTGAAACAAATGTTTATAAAATATATTAATAGAAGTCTGATTCTTTTTATTGGGGTAATCCTATTTTCTTCATGTTTGAATAATTCAAGCACATATCAGTCATACGAACCTTCTTCTGATCCTCAATTGTACGCTTTTTCAGCAACTGCGAGATACGATTCCACTGAGACGTTGAAGAATGCTAAATTTTCCATAGATCAAAAAGGTGTAATTGACGGTAAGCCAAGGGTTTTTAATCCCGACTCACTTGAATTCGGTTTTGTACCAAAGAATGCCCTGTTAAATGTTACAACAAAGACAAATGGTGAAATAATCAGTTTGTCTCTATCTAATCCAGACAGTTCTTTCAATTGGAATAGACAAGATTCTGTTGATTTGTCGAGATTGAAATCCATCGAAATTAATTCTGAAGATGGAAAGTATAAAATGCTTTATGAGTTCAAATTGAATGTTCACAAACAGAATCCCAATATCATAACTTGGGTAAATGTTGAAGATAATTATTTAACAGCTCAGGTTAATGAACAAAAAACTATTTTGTTAGGAAACTCCTTTTATACTTTTTATCGCAGTAACGGTATTTTAACAGGATTATTGACCAACCGTTCAACGCCAACAACCCACACTCCATTTACTATTAGCGGTTTACCTGCAAATACAATCATATCGACTATTCATACTATTTCCAATGGTGAGACCACAACAGGATTTGCATTGGAACAATTGAACAATGTTTATAAATCAACAAATGGAAGTATTTGGACATCAACAAACAATATGTTTCCCGTTCGTTCTATTTTAGGGAATATGCATTCTGCCGGAACTGATTCAATTCTGGTAATCGTTGAAAATGTTGGGAAATTGACTTTTGCAAAATCAAAAGACTTAAATAGTTTTCATTTATTAAATGACGTGCCTGTCGATTTTCCTATAAGCGGCTTTACATCTGTCAGTTTTGAAAATCCATTAATATTCTCAGCAAAATTTATTATTGTTGCTGGAGGCTCAACAGCATCGGGTTCATTAAATCATAACTCGATCTGGATATTAAAAGAGAGTGATAATAAAATTACAACCTTAAAAAATATTGTAGCAGAAGAATTACAGGGTAGTAATTTGTTTCCTTATGATTCCAAATTATATCTTTTTGCACAAGATGGCGCAAAAAATATTATTTATTCTTCTGAAAACTATGGAGTTAACTGGACAAAAGTGAACACCTCACAGGCATTGCCTACCGACTTCACTTATAGAAAGAATGCCTCTGTTTTGAAGGATACAGATAACTTTATTTGGATTTTTGGCGGATCAGCCATTAATAACACTCAATTGTCGGATATTTGGAGAGGAAGACTAAATAGATTGGTTGTAAACTAACAATTGAACGATATAAAATGTATTTACTTGTTTATGTCTTTGATTAATAATATAAATACTTCGAGTTTACCAAAGCATGTTGCAATCATCATGGATGGAAACGGACGTTGGGCCAAAGCAAATGGTTTGCAGCGCTCTGAAGGTCATCAAGAAGGAGTGGCAGCTTTACGCAGAGCTGTTGAAGCAGCTTCCAATATTGGAATTAAATATTTGACCGTTTATGTTTTCTCCACTGAAAATTGGGAAAGGCCAAAAGAAGAAGTTGAATCATTAATGGATCTTATGGTTTATGCTCTTAAAAAGGAAACTCCAAGTCTAGTAAAGAATAATGTACGACTGATGAATATTGGGGATCTAAATCGTTTACCGTTAAAAACGAGAGAGAGTCTACTAGCATCAATCGAAGATACGTCTCAATGTACCGGGTTAAATTTGGTTGTAGCACTAAGCTATTCATCAAAATGGGAAATTGGAAACGCCTTGAAATTAATTGCTAAAGATGTAACTGAAGGTCATCTTCAGTTGAATGAAATCAATGAAAATTTAGTTTCAGATTACCTTACAACAAAAGGAATACCTGATCCTGAATTAATGATCAGAACTGGAGGAGAACAGCGAATAAGCAACTTTCTACTTTGGCAATCAGCATATACTGAATTTTATTTTACGGAAACTTTTTGGCCTGACTTTTCAGAGGATTCTTTTTACGAGGCTATTCTAGAATTTCAGAACAGAGAACGCCGTTTTGGCAAAATAAGTGAACAGATTGAATCGTTCGATTGAATATTTTATTCAATTTATTACGACTGAATATATCAGCATAGAAAAAATCAAACAATGTTAAAGAAAACATTTTTCATATTAGTACTTTTTACAGTCCTATTTCAGGTTAAAGCTTTTAGTCAGATAGTACAAACTAATGATAGCATTCAACAACAAAAGGCGACTGATTCAGTAGACGTAAACCCAATAATTAATTATACTGCAACTCCAAAATCGTACATTATTGCCGATATTAAAGTTACAGGGTTGGAAAACTCAATGTATGAAGACTTTGTCTTGATTGGTTTCTCCGGTTTGTCGAAAGGTCAAGAGATTTTAGTTCCTGGCGATGAAATTACGAATGCAGTTCAGCGTTTTTGGGACCAAGGTTTGTTTTCAGACACCAAAATTCTTGTTGATAAGATAAAGGGTGACAGTATATGGTTGGAATTGCGACTTACCGATAGACCTCGTGTTACGAATATTCACTATTCGGGAATGAAAAAGAATGAACAAGAGGATATTGAGGAAAAAGTAGGGATGGTTAAGGGTGTTCAAATTACACCAAATCAAATTGATAATGCTGAAAAGATCATCAAAACCTATTTTTCCGATAAAGGATTTGGTGATGCAGAGGTATCAATTAACCAACGACCTGATCCTGCAGGTAAAAATCAAGTAATATTGGATATAATTGTCGACAAAAAAGAAAAAATCAAGATCAACAATATTGAAATTCTTGGTAACGAAGCTATTTCCGACAATAAACTCGAATGGGCTATGAAAAAGACTAATGAGAAAGGTAAACTCATTAACTTTTTCCGTACGAAGAAATTCGTAGATAATCTTTATCAGGAAGATAAAAAGAATTTACTCAGTAAATACCACGAATTAGGGTATAGAGATGCTGAAATTATATCTGATTCGGTTTATCCATATAATCCTAAAACGGTTAATATCGTGATCAACGTATCAGAAGGTCCGCAATATTATATTAAAGACATTAACTGGATTGGAAATACACAATATAATTCCGAATATCTCGGAAATGTATTGAATATGAAACCAGGCGAAATATATAATCAGAAGAAATTGCAAGAACGATTGATATCAGATGAAGATGCTGTTATTAACGTTTATCAGAATAATGGTTATCTTTTTTCGAATATTGATCCTGTAGAAATAAATATTCAAAACGATTCAGTAGAACTAGAATTACGTGTAACAGAAGGTCCTAAAGCTACTATTAAAAGAGTTATTATTCAAGGTAACGACAGGTTATATGAAGATGTAATTCGCAGGGAATTACGAACAAAACCCGGTGCGATTTTTAGTAAAGATGACTTGATTCGTTCAGTTAGAGAAATTGCTCAGACAGGTCATTTCGATCCAGAGAACCTTCAACCTGGGGTAGTTCCAAATCAAGAAGATGGAACAGTTGATTTAACTTATCCATTGACATCTAAAGGTAACGACCAGATTGAGCTTTCTGCTGGTTGGGGTGTAACGGGATTAGTTGGAAAATTAAGTTTGCAATTAAAGAACTTCTCACTGAAAAACCTTCTTAATCCCAAATCTTATAAAGGTATTATTCCTCAGGGAGAGGGACAGACACTGATTTTGAGTGCTCAAACAAACGGTCAGTATTATCAATCATACCAGTTTTCATTTACTGAACCTTGGTTTGGAGGAAAACGTCCAAATAACTTCTCAATAAGTACCTATTATTCAAGATATACCGGCATGAACTCAAATTACTATCAACAGAATATGTATAACAATATGTATTATAATCCTTATGGGGGATATGGCGGATATGGCGGATATGGCGGATATAGTCCTTATGGATATGGTAGTTATGGTTATGGTAGTGGTTATGGTAGTGGTTATGGATATCAAGATATGGCAGAATATGCATCTGACCCAAATCAGGTATTCAGTATGATTGGCTTTTCTATAGGATATGGTAAACGATTGGAATGGCCTGATGATTATTTCTATGTACAAGGAGAATTAGGTTACCAACGATATGGTTTAAAGAATTGGCAATATAATTATTTTCCATTCAGTACAGGTGTTAGCAACAGCGTTCTTTTGAGTCTAACTTTAGCAAGAAATTCAATAGACAACCCTCTATATACGCGTACAGGTTCTCAATTTACTCTGAACACAAGCATTACTCCCCCATTCTCTTTAATCGATGGAAAAGATTATGCATCTATGGCAAATAATGATCCTGAGAAGTATAAATGGAACGAGTATCACAAATGGAAATTAAAAATCCGTACCTATACTCCTTTAACACAAACAGCAAAGAGAACTCCAGTTATCGCGACTCGTGCTGAGTTTGGACTTGTTGGTTCTTTTAACAAAAACAAACTGACGCCATTTGAGACCTTTGATGTTGGGGGTGATGGTATGAGCGGTTATTCAAGTTCTTTCGCTACTGAAAATATTGCTTTAAGAGGATATGAAAATCTGTCAATAGCTGAACAAGCAAGAGCTTACACAAGATTAGGACTTGAATTAAGATATCCATTTATTTTGGAACCCAACTCTACTATTTATGGTTTAACATTTTTAGAAGCAGGTAACGCATGGAATCAAATTAAAGATTTTAATCCATTTGATTTGAAGCGCTCAGCTGGTGTAGGTGTTCGTATATTCTTACCTATGATTGGTTTGATGGGTATTGACTGGGCATATGGATTTGATGTTGCTCCAAGAACGGGACAGCGTGGTGGAAGTCAATTTCACTTTGTTATAGGGCAAGAATTCTAAAAGCATAATTAACATTAATTACGTATACAATAATAAACGTTTCTTTTCTAACTACGTCTTTATTAACAAGTAAAACAAATAAAGCATTATGAAAAAATCCTTATTATTAATCTGTTTATTTAGCATAATAGCGGTTAGCTCTAGTTATGCACAGAAATATGCCTTAATAGATATGGAATATATTCTAAAAAATATTCCAACAGTAGAACAAGCTAACAAAGAATTGGAAGAAGTTTCTAAACAATGGCAAGCTGAAATAGATGCACAAACCACAGAGGTGGAAGCTATGTATAAAAAATATCAAAAAGATTTTGATTCATTAAAAGGAGAAGAGAAAACCAAACGTGAAAATGAGATTGTTGAAAAAGAGAATCAAATAAACAAATTAAGCAACTCATATTTTGGCCCTGAAGGCGAATTATTAAAACGCCGAGAAGCTTTTATGAAACCTATTCAGGATGACATTTATGAAGCTGTTAAATCAATTTCAAACTCAGTTGGATATCAAATGGTAATCGATCGAGCATCAGCAACATCCATTATTTTTGCTTCGCCATCAATTGATATAAGTGATCAAGTACTTGATTTGTTAGGATATTAAATTAAAAAACCTAACTTTACAGTTCAATTTTACGTTACCATTGAATAAATTGATAAATGAATATCAAAAGTAAAGAATCGTTCAGTAAGTTTGTTGTGTAAAAGAAATGACATAATAAAAATGATAACAAATTAATAAAACAAATAATCGCTATGTTAAAAAAATTACTTATTCTAATTATTGCAATTGCTCCAATCACAGCATTTGCGCAAGACAAACTTGCATACATTAATACTCAGGAGATTTTTGCTGTAATGCCAGAAGTTCCTGGAATTGAAACTCAATTGAGTGAAAAACAGAATCAGATATCTAAAAATGGTCAAGCTTTAGTTGATGAATTCAACAAAAAGAATGAAGAGTTTCAAGCAATCGCAGCAACTTCTTCTGAAGCGGTAAAAGCAGATCAACAAAAACAATTGGAACAGATTAATGAAAGATATCAATTGTACATCCAAAACAGCCAAAAAGAGCTTCAGGATTTACAACAACAGCTTTTAGCTCCCGTGAACAAGAAAATAACTGATGCAATAAAAACTGTTGCTGATGCAAATGGTTATACATATGTTTTTGACGTAGCTACGATGTATTCTCAACTTGTTTATATTAATCAAGCAACTGCAAAAAATATAACAGCTGATGTTAAAGCAAAATTAGGTGTTAAGTAATTACTAAAACGTACCTAGTTCTGAAATTAATAGTTTTAAAATACAATTTTAAATAAAAAAACCTGATGTTTTATAGCATCAGGTTTTTTATTTATAGTTTGTCTCGTCCTAAAATACCGTTACATAAAAAAAGAACTTATGAAAAAAGAAGATG